>Ga0007871_1000189_pt1 | contig 16905 bp, 22 predicted proteins | sample CryBogCBH08Jun09_FD_71208 | JGI IMG/M metagenome (GOLD analysis project Ga0007871, IMG submission 71208) | Freshwater microbial communities from Crystal Bog, Wisconsin, USA - CBH08Jun09 | ecosystem: Environmental > Aquatic > Freshwater > Lake | place: Crystal Bog, Wisconsin, USA | collected...
GAGCGCCCCGTTGGTATGGGTGATCGTGGTCTGATCCTTCATCCAGATGAAACCCAGCGCGTCATACATACGGCCGGTGACATACTGGCGAGAGATCTCGCTCGTCGGGTTCAGCAAGCCCGAAAGCGTACCAACCACACGAGCTTCGGTGCGGGGGCTGTTGACAATCTTACGATTGGCAATGGGAGCTGAGTTCAGATCCAGGCTCGCACCAGCGTTCAGATAGGTGGTCTGATTCGGGGAGAGAATGTTATAGTTCACATCCTGATTCGCCACGAAATTGCAAATGCCGCCTTCAGAGCCGGACATGATATCCACAGCCACGGCACCGGCCAGGTTGTTCACCATAGGCGCAAGCACGCGCTGGGAGTAATCATCCAAGCTCATCGTCCGGTCTTGGGTAGAATAGCTCACATCCACATGCTTCTGCGTAGCCAGCGTCAGCGTGGTGGACTGTTCGTTGGTGTCCTGGACGGAAAGCGCGGGGCCGGTGGTTACAGTGAAGTCGTTCGGCAGACGAATGCGAAGCGTGGAGCCGATCTTGGCGCCCGTGACCGCAAAGCTGTCGTCATACTGCATGTCCACATTCTGCAGAAATGCGTTGGAGTTCTTCCAGAGGCGCACGGCCTCGCGGGTAATCATGTTGATAGTAAGAAGGCTATTGGCCATTGTCTTGGTCCTCGAGGTGAAAGCCCCGGCATCCAGCCGGCGGCAGGGAATGAGTGTGCCCAAGACTCTTTAGGGCCGACAGGGTCAGACAGGACCAAGACTGGAAAGCAAGAGAGTGCTTTCGGCTCAACAGTTGGGGCAATTGCAAACTGCCCCAACAGAAAAGTTTAACTTTGCTTCAGCTCAGCTCAGCGGCTAAATCTACGCTTTTGCGCTTCAGCAATCTGCTGTTCCCTGCGCTCCATCCAAGAGCGAGTGTCCAGACTATCACCCCGATCTTTATCCGCTGGGTCCACCTGATTCAGGCTTTCCCCGCGATTTCCAATCGGTCGAATGGGGCGAGGGGCAGAGCTTACCGGGGCAGCTTGCCGCGCAGCGATCCGCGCCAGCTCGATGCCCTGTTTCACCGGAGAAAGACTCATGATTCGGGAGGCTTCATCAAGGTCTGCTCCGAGCGAATGTAGCAACTTTGCACCCTCGCCCGTTTCCAGTGCTGCACTTACCAGCTGTTGGTAGCTAGAAATGCTCACCGGATCGCTTTTGTCCACAAGTTTGGACAGATTGTTAATCCGATCATCGAAATCAGAAAAAGCCTTCCGGCCCGCAGCAGCTTCCCGATTACACTCATCTATGAACTTATTCGCCTGCGTTTTTTCAATAGCCTTGGCTTCGGCCGCAGCTTCCACTCTGGCCTCGAAGTTCGCATCGGTTTCCCCAGGGCGTTGCAGAAGCTGGATTTCCAGCGCCTGGGCTTTCGCCTCTAGTGCCTTCTTCTGCGCCGTCAGCTGGCCGATTCTTTTGTCTCGCCAGTCTTCCTTCGGCGGGGCCACCGGCTCGGCCACAACAGCAGGCGCATCTGCAACCGCAGATTCTCCAGCTGGAGCTTCTGCCATAGGCTCGGAAGAGGGAAGGGGTTCATTCGCTTGCTCAGTTTGTTGGTCGTTCATCAGGGTGAGTCCCTTGCCTGTTGTTAACCCAGAATTATCTGTTTATCCAAACGCCCGCGGACGAGAGTTTGGTCAAGACAGAGTGCATTATAAATTTGCATTTTCAACTCTTCATCAATGGGTGAGTTCAACATCCCGGCAAGCGTGGCCCGCGCTCCTTCTACAAACTCGCCCCACTTCTTATCTACCCAGAACTGCTCTAGCGCCTTCGGCCCCATATTTGGATGTGCTGCTTGCCAATCCCAGTACCAATCATTGCGGTGCATTAGCGTGGCATAGCACTCATGGGCCATCTCGATAGCAGTTTCTTTCACCAGCTTGTGGCAGTGCGCTCCTGATTTGCTCATTTATTTTCCCCTTCAGTTGGAGCCAACAGGCTCTTCATTACCGGCAATCCTACCATACCCCCACCAATGGACGCAAGCAAATTATTCTCCCCCTTGCGGGCGGGATCAAATTTTGCCAATTGCGGATCGCGCAGCTTGCGCGGATCAAGCACAACATACTGATCGTGCTTGGCCTTGCCAGAACTTACAATATCCTCAATATTCCGTATTATCAGCAAATCAGCCCCTGCTTCCCTCGCCGCGTCTACTATCCCAGGCATATGGGAACTGGAATAAGCATCCCGCCCGGTGGCTGTAGGCCAGTCAATCTCCATCGGCTTGTCAAACGCGCCAACAGCGGGGTACTGATATTTACCATACGAGCTGGAAACTCTTGGCTCATCCGCCGCGTAAACGCCACGCTCGCGGGGTTTGGTGCTTGGGTCCCACCAGGCTTCGCCAGTGATCGGAGAAGACATTCCACGATGCAGCAAAACATTCGGATTATACCCTTGCTCTACAGCCGGGCCATAAGTCGGCATATCCGGCGTAAGCAGATTCTGCTCACTTTTTCCCTTCAACTCAGCCCACTTCACTGGCTTCAAATGCGGAGAATACTTCTCCGGGCCAAGCTCTTCTCCCGTCCACTCATCCACATGATACGGATCTTTTTCCCGCGCCATCGGCGGCTCAGTGGCCGGGCGGCTGTAGCGATTGGCCAAATATTCCGGATTGGTATAAACCGAATTCGAAGCTGGCCCCTGCGGCGCAAGCCCCGCAAGATACGGCTCATCTTCGTGCAAATCCCACTTTCCTTCCCAGGCTTCGCCGGTAAACGGATCGACCGAAGATGATTTTTTAACCCCTGCTTTAGCCTCGGCTATGTCCTGCAAAGTGTGCGCCTTGTTGCTAGGCAAATCATTCGCCATTTCAGAATAAAGCTTCGGATTAACATACGGATGCTGAAAATCCTCTTGCGTAGCCTTATTACCGAACTCATTATAACTAATTTTTCCGGAAAGATAATCTTGTAGAAGCTGATTGCCTTTGGGAATTTTCAGCCCTTCAGAGCCTAGCTCGGGCGTGCCCTGAGTTGTATATTCCGACAAAAGCCCATGCAGCTGCTTTTCTAACTCGCTATCCAGCTCCGTATTCTTATCCCACTTCTTTGTCAACTGCTGCGGGGGAACTTTTTCCAAATGCAAATTGGGATTACTTTCATAATACTCTTTAGCCGCAACCATCGGATGTTTCAGATCGGTAATCGTCGTGTCTGGGTGCATAGCAAAATCAAGATAACTGCTTTTTCCAGCCAGATAATCTGCCATCTGCGGCTTATCTGCGGGAACATCCAAACCCGGATTGCTCGCAGGATAGGCAAAATCACCTTGATGTTTAGTATACAAATCATAAAGCTTTGGCGAAATTACCTCATGCGGAATTGGCCCGCCAGCGGCTTCACCCAGCTCTGGAATTTCCCCTCCAAGGCCCATTTTCAGTTTCCCTGGAACCATATCACCTGTCATCCCGCCCAGGGTCATATTCAGCCCCGTGCTGATGCCCAGCTTTTCCAGCTCTTGCTGCGTAAGCGGCGCTTTACCCGGCTCCAGATAAGACTGCCCAGTAGCCACCTGATGAAACTTGTCCACCACTCCAGCCAAAGCTCCGGGCCAGCCAAGCGGTCCAGCTTCTGTAGCCCTGGCCGCCAAACGAACCCCCAATGACAGATTCGGATCTTTCGCCATATCTTCCGCTGTAGGCCCCTGCGCTGGCATACCCACCGCATGAGTCATCAATTCGTTGTTGCTTTGCTGCTTTGCCAATTTTTGCGCGTAATCATAGGCAGCCGAAAACGGATCGTAATCCACTGGCGTTAGCTGAAACTGCGGGATAAGATCGTCAGCCATTAGAATAACCCTTTATCCCTTCGGAACAAACTTCCACGGATCGTAGTCCACTGGTGTAAACTGGTGCTGCGGTGCAAGCTTTTGCATCATTTGCAAAACCGCATAAGCCTTGCTACCAGCCGGCTGGGCAGAGCCACCAGCCATATCACCAGAATCAGCAGGACCACCGGCCAAAACACCAGCAGTTCCAGCGCCTGAGCTAGCTTGCGGAGCCACGCCCGTAGCCGTGGCCATACCGGAGCTGCCGGAGCTGCCCAAGCTCGGCCATGTAGGCGCAAGCGGACTAAGGTCAGTATTTCCATTCCGCCACTCATTAGCCAAATCCTTCCCCGTTGTCGCGCGATAGCGGCTTTGCGCTAAATCCCAAGCCGCTGCATCTTGCGAAGTCGGGGTGAAATCCTTCAGCCCCAGCTTGCGCTTCTGCTCATCCCAGGTTCCCTGTTCGAACTGATAAAGCCCCGCAGCTGAAGTAGGTTTCCCTGTCGGCCCGATAAAGCTTTGTCTAGGATGATCGGCATAGCTTTGAAAGCTGCCACCGCCATACAGGGTATTATACTGCTGCGCCTCGCCGGAGGCAATGCGCTTTAGCACCTGGGCCCGGATTTGATCCAGGCTTGTGCCGTCGGTGGTTTCAGTCATCGGGCGGCTCCCTTTGGGGTGAGTTTGATGTGTTTGCCGGGGCGCGTGGGATCGGGGATGTAATAATGGCCGTCCGGGGCCTTGCGGGCATGGGGTAACGGCGGACGCCCGTCGGTGTCGGTCGATCCCGTTTGCGTGGTGGTGGCCATTACACGCCCCGCCCCGGCATCATCCGTCCCGTCCGTCAATTCCCCTTCATTCGCCCGAACCACATTCCCCAAATCCACCTTACCCGCTTCATCCATCAACTTCCTAACCATCTGCTTCAACCCTTCCGGGTCCATAGGCAGCTGCTCCTGCAGCGCCTTCATACGCTCAGTTTCCGCCTTGTAAACATCAATATCCCGCATCTCGGCCTTGCCGACTAGCTTCAGCCTATCCCGATCATGGGCAAGCTTCGCCTGTCCAGCTTCCTGCAGCTGCTGCTGCAGCAATGCCTGCAGCTGCTGAATTTGCTGCTGTTGCTGCTGCTCTGTCGGCGTCGGACCATTGCCCAGCGCCTGCTGCGGAACCATCCGGCGAAGCCGCCTTGCTGCCTCATCCGCCTTATCAAAGTCCATCGCCGACAGCAGAATATCACCAATGATCGAGGTCAGTCCGGGGTTCTGCGTCAGGATCAACGTCAGGGCTTCAACGGTCTTCTCCCGCTTACTGCCGTAGGCCGGCCCCGTGCTGGAAGCAATATCATACTGCCCCACTTGCGGATTGAATATCCGTTTCACCACCTCATTATCATGTGAAAGCTCCTGATAATAAGCTTCCCGCTGGGTTGGATCGATCACCAAATCATAATCCACCCCGTCTTCCGCCATCATCTTCAGCACCCGCTTAGTATCATAAACCTTGGGCACCAGATCAATAATCTGCTTCCCGATATTGATCAGAGCTTTTTCATAGTTGTCCTGAAAATGATACGTCGCGGTATCGCCCTGCTCCTGCCGCTTGCCGATGGCAGCGCCAGTCCGCTCATTCCCCATCATCCCCATCTGATTCTGCCACTGACCGCTGGTCATCATCATCTGGTTAAAAGCGGTCTCCATGCCGGAGGCGAACAGCGGCGAGCCCGCAGGCGGATCAATCCGCATCGGCGGGGCCACGGGATTCCCCTCATCATCCACATGATTATAAACCAGCACCGAGTGGTTAATCTTATTCGCCGTGTTCCAGATATCTTCAAACTGCTCAATCGCCTTGGCCGCGGCAATCCAAGGGGTTTTCGACTGGAGGGCACCAAATTCCACCTGCCCCGAAGCGTTGTAGTTATACATCCGCTGCGCGTCTTTCATCGCCCGGGTGTGGCCCTTCCGGTCGAGGATGCCGTCAAGTACAATTTCTTCCCCGATCACCGGAATGAGCGGAATATACCTGCCGGGCCAAATAGTCGAGTCAACGATCTCTTGCCCAACAATCAGATACCATTCGACTATCTCATCCTCCACATCGCGCACTCGCGTAGCCGGGTCCTTTAGCATCCCGTGCAGGCTTTTATGCAACTTTGAATGGCGAACAGTTTTCCGTTCGCCCATATGCTCAAAGCTAACCAGCTTGTCTTTCTTCTTCACTTTGCGGAAGTACTCACAGATATTCACATGATTCTTCGCATCCCAGGCGTTCGCGATGGTCCCGCTGCCCAGCGGCGCATCCACACCCAGATCGACAAAATCCGGATAGGCCTCGCGGAACTCGTCCTTCGGCACCCAGTCGAAAACAAAACCCCATTTCGCATCGGAGTAATCATCCTGCGTCCTATCCGGATCAAGATAGATAGAAAGCGGGTCCCTAACCGGCAGGATGTATATAGCCTGGTCGAATGAATCTGGAGATTCGTAATCTGTCACCAGCCGCACCCAGCCCATACCGCCGTCGATTTGAAAATTTCGCGCCAAGGTATAGGCATTTTGCGCCCGGCTCTTGTCCTCAATATGTCGCATGATATCGGCAAAGACATTGGCCGATTCCTGGGTCGCTCCGTTGCCCATAGCTTTGAACTTGACAGAGCTTTTATTCTTCCGGGCCTCGTTGGAGATTATCAAATTATGCTGACGAATGATATTCATCGTCAAACACGGCCGGTTATCAGCATCGCGCAGATTCTTAATCGCGCCTGGCCACTGATAACCATTATCCGAATCTCCGTGACGAAATTTCAGATCGTCCAGAAACCGCTGCCGCGCAACGCTTTCCCATTCCTGTACACGGGTCCAACGCTTCATAGCCTCATTGACGATCGGATCGTCCGTGAGCGCTCCGGCGGAGAAGTCATCCACATCAATATCGCTCATTATCCCATCCATCCTAAGCCAGAGGACCCAATACCGCCCAGGCGCTTCAACGCCGAGCCCATTTTATTCGCCATACCCCGTTGAACAGAATCATCTCGGGGACCACGCAAAGTCACAGCCAGATATCTAAACGCATCCGCGCCATCATTGTGCATCGGTTCGTTAGACAGCTGCCCGTCTACCACTTTATACCTATAATGCCGCAAGGCCGCAAGACCATCCGCACATTCGTCTTCATCAAACCAACAATTTGAAAAAATCGTCCTTGCCGCATTAATTCCATCTGCAACAGAAAGCTTTGGCACAATTCTAACATTACCTGGATACGCAGCGCGAACTATTTCTTCAATCGTTCTCTTACTCCCCAACCGCTTTGCTTTCGCATCGTGCGGGAGATAATGTTGGCCGTAGAGGTATTTTCTATTCTGAAGCTCTTTCAGATAGTGATTGATTTCATACCCGGTGTCTTCAAAATAGCCCAGTATCCGATATTCCATCGCCACCCGCTGCGCAAACCAGATCGCCGTAGCATCCCGTCGACCGAGGTCCCAGAACGTATCCACCGGACTTTCATGATCCCAATCCACCGAGCAGATTCTGCCCTCTTCTTGCGCCCTGCGAAGTTCCTTCGCATAAACCGCGCCTTCAAGATTCTGCAGGCAATGCCCTTCCCAGACGTTCAGGTAGTAGTCAAAATCCCTTTTCCTATCATTTTCCATTTCCAGCTTTAGCACGTCTGGAAACCACGGATTGTTTGCCCAAGTCATACGAATGACATAGCTTGAATCATCTTCCAGCACACCTTTGACCATGCCCTCAGCCTGGCGAAGAACCGGATCTTTAACAAAGCGGCAATAGGTGTAGTCAGTTTCCAACTCCGGATTGAACGTGATCCAGATTTCAGAGTTCTCTTTTCTAATCGTCGGAATCAATACACCCCAGCTTGCGCGGGAGACCTTGTTGGCTTCTTCCAACCAGCAGTAATCAATACCTTCGTAAGATTTGATCTTAGTCGTATTGTTCTTAATACCTTCAAAGCTGAAAGTCGTTCCATTGGCCCCGATGATCTTGCCAACTTGGATCTCATAAAAGCCCCGCAGACCCAAAGAATCAATCTGGTCACTTAAAACTTTGTGAACTGATTCCGCGATTGAGTTCTGCAGCTCTCTGGCGCAAAGCACACGGATAGGCTTTTCTGTCCCAATCAGCAAAAGTGCCCGCGCCGCACCCCAGCTTCGCCCTGCGCCACGACCCCCATAGAGAATCTTGTAGCGTTTAGGCCGAAAAAGGCACTGTAAATGCTCGGGAAATTCTGCTGTAACGGCCATGAGCTGGGTCCGGGGTTGTGAGTTTGTTTTGCAAAGGGGGCCACTGATGGCCCCCAATGGTCACGGTTATTTCTTCGGCTTAGCCTTAGCCTTTTCCTTATTAATTTCCTTCAGCGCCTTCTTATCCGCCTTCTTATCAGCGGCCGAATGCTCAAACTCTTTCATCGTCATTTTATGCGGCTTTTTCATCAGCTATCTCCCTTCACCTAGTGAAAAAGACCGGGGCAGCTGCCCCGGTCCAAATCTTAGTTACCCAGATCGGTAAACGTAACCGAGGTCGCGCTAACAATCTTGACCAGATAGCTCTTCGCGCCGTACTGGGGAATGTTAACACTGGTCGGCAGGGTCACACCCGAGCCAGCAACCAGCGTCCAGGCATACGCACCGGAAGACTCATTGCTAATCCGGATAACCCAGCTCTGACCGATGTTGCTGGTTCCAGCCACCGCGAAAGGATACGCCGCCACAATGGCCGCAGCCGTCGGGGTGGTAAGGTTCGCGCCGGCCGACAGCGTACCAGTGAGCAGAAGCGAAATTGCCTGCTCGCCGTAAGCCGTAGGCACCATCTGAGCAACAGTAGCGGTAGCCGCACTGGTGCTGGTGTTGGAGGTAACAACCGGCTGCAGCCAGACAGCCAACTGACCCGTGGTGACAGCTTCCGACGCGGGGTTCAAGCCCTGAGGAAGCTGGGTGTCGACAGCAAAAGCCTCATTACCCGTAAGGGGCAATGTGCTAGGATACTGCGTTCCACCGGCAGGCGGCAAGCCGTTGGTCAGCAAACCAGCCGCCAAAGCCTCGCCACAAGCTCCAACCGTAAGAGCCAGCGCAAGCGCCAGCTTGACTCCATTCAAACAACGCATTGCGCGCTCCTTTTTTGGGGCTTCTGCCCCCTTATGGCTAAAGGACGATCCCTTAGCCAATTCTTTAATACTCGACGATGACGACGCCCTGATAGCCCACACCGCCGTAACCGCCGCCGCCACCGCCGTAAGAGCTTGGATTTGGAGCAGCACCACCGCCATTTACACCGCCGGTGCCTCCGCCGCCAATAATAGAACTCCCACCAGCACCATACCAACTAACACCGGAAGCGCAGGCGGAACAACCACCATCTCCACCTTGCCCGGCGATATTGATATCTCCGCCAGTTGCGCCACCACCAGCACCTCCGGAAGCATTGGCTCCAGTACCACCACCAGTAGCTGAAGCATAAGAACCGAAAGAGGAAGTTCCGCCAGTTCCGCCAACAGTAACCGTAATGGTAGCTCCAGGGGTTAAACCAGTTATTGTCTTAATCGCGGCACCGCCACCACCGCCCCCGCCAAAGCCTCCAGTCCCGCCACCACCAACAACCAGCACACGAATCTTATCAATCCCCGTTGGTACGGTGAAAGTACCGGAAGTTGAAAAAACCTGCGTTGTTGAGATGATCTCATGCGGGATGGTAGCCCAAGCAGGATTAGCTGCCGTACCTGCAGTTTGCAAATACTGTCCAGAAGTGCCGGGACCCAATGCACTCCAAGCAGTAGCTCCGCGATACAGCACAGAACCCTGTACGTTGGAAATATCCGCATCAACAACTGCGGTAAGAGTATTATCCGTTACATTAGCCGTGGTGCCGGTGATATTTCCCTTTACCGTGTTAGCTGGGGCTTGGGCCAGCGCACTGTTGGCCACCGAATTGACGGTCAAACTTGAACCACTAAGCGTAGACCCGGTGATGGATACGCCAGAAATTGTTCCTCCGGTGATGGCTATGTTAGTCCAATCTGCGGCCGAAGTTACTCGATCCCAGATCTGATTCCCATTCACATCTTTCACCACCTGCCGGTAGCTGCCTTTGCCCCAAATCGGCGCACGGCCGTTAGCATCCAATGCAACCGGATTGCTATTCGGCACAGTAAGCGCGGAATCGGACCAGGTAGTTTTTCCCGTCAAGGTGTTAGGGATGTAAAAAGCCACACTACCAGCTGCCAATGGCGAACCGTTGCCATCGGTGAACTGGGTAAGACCTTCGGGAAGAATTTGCTGTGCTATTGCCGGGACCGAAGCCCCGGGCAAAATTGCAAACGCCAATCCCAACAGCGCGGCAAAACCGCGCACAGTTTTAAAACTGCGCTGCATAGAAGTAATCTCCCGAAGTTCCTTCAATGTCAATCTGACCTTGCAGGGCAGTGTTAGTAATAGTACAATCGAAAGCAGAACCAGCTGCCACTGGAATACTATTGCTCACGGTGGCAGTGGCGACGGTCAAACCCTCAGAAACAAACATTGTATGGGTTCCCCCATTCACAATCCTGCAACCTTTCCTCACCGGACCACCCGCTTGCGCGTTGGGCATTGCAGCAAACACCAGCTGAAACGTCCCCGTAGTAACAATCGTACCGGAGGCATTGCCGCCAGCAGTAGTTCCAGGCGAAGGCACCGTCTGCATAACTTGCTGCGCCCAAGCTGAGCTTGTCAGCATTAGAACCGTACCGAACGCCCCAAAGGCCAACTTGCTCAACTTGGACATCAGCTTTACTCCTCAAATTCCGGACTTAGTCCGAAGCATTTCCACTGCAGCCGATAACGAACCTTCGCCATAGCCAGCGGCATCTTTCTTCACCTGGGGCATACCCACGCGCGGAGCGTTTTTGGAAAACTCTTCGCTATGGGTGCAAGTCCCAGTGCCTTCGTTATAAGTAGTCCTACGGACCAGAAAGCCGTTGTCAATTCTCCGGACGGAAACCGAATGCTCCAGATTCCCGGCCGGTTCTCTGACAATAGCGGCCGTATCATTAAGCCGCTTTGCCATGACTTAGCCTCCGTGCGAATGATGATGCTTCTTATGACCGCCGTGAGGAGTCATACCATGCAGGGGCTCATGGCGGATATGATGCTCATGACCATGATGCGGACCATGATCGTGGTGAGCAATCGGGTGCTGATGATGCAGCTCACGCATGGCGTGATGCAGCGGATTGCGCGCAGCTTCCGCCGCGGAACCGCCCATCTGAGTGCCCTTCATATCGGCCTTGGTCTCATTCCCCACGTCAGAGGAAAACTTGCCCTTATGCGCGCTCGCCGGAGCCTTGGTGACAACCCGCTTGGGCTCATGGGCTTCCGCGCGATTCATCATCGCTTCTTTACCTGCTAGTCTTTTCATGCCAGTTCTCCAATACCAGGGGGCCGGTGGCCCCCGATTAACCGGCCGAAGGGACCGGAGCCGTAGGCCCAAGGGCTAAGCCGCTTGAGCAATTTCACCTATTCCACCCACTCCAAGCCAATGCCACACGGCCCGGCCTTGCCGAGCGCCAGCTATCGCCGAAGCCAGATCCCCAAACACCGGCACCGGCATTTGTGGCAGAATATTTTTACAAACCACTACCCCTAGCACACGCTTTGCGCTCAGGCTTTCCAGCACCGGCTGGTATAATTGTTCAATCTGCGTATGCCCGGCAGGAACCCAAGTAAGCTTACATTCCAACACCACAAGCTCAGAATCAAAACTTAACACAAAATCCGGCTGGCAATGGCCATGCCCATTCCTATCTTCAAATTCAAACCAGCGTCCCGCGCTCACACTCGGCAGCAATTTCGCCAGTTCCTTTTCATAATGAATACCTTTAGCCTTCACGCCTCTGGGACGACCCACTGGAATAGACTTTGGGCGGGACTTTAGCAACTTTGCCCATTCCAATCCAACTATCACCCTGTGTCCCATGGCTCCGCTCCCCAGCTATCGCCAAATGCTTTGCAGTCCGGGAAAATGCGCTCCAACCCAGCCACTTGCCAAACCGATGATTCCCGCACCCCAATAAGCGCCAGCGGTTTTATTAACCAACGCTTTATGAGTTTCCAACGTCAATATAATACCATCAATTTTTTTGTCAAGCTCCTGCACTTTTGTTTTTGTCTCAATAACAATGTCCCTGGTATCATCCACAATTGCAGGCGCCATGATTTTACCCTCTAAGTTTTAACCTCGACCATAGTCATCGCACGAAATCTTACCCGTTCCACTCTTTCGCTCCAGCCCTTGCCAAAAGTTTTAAAAGTGGAAAGAGTTTTTAGAAAGTCCATTCTCATCTCACACATGCCGTCGATCATCTGCCTAGCATCAGCTTCCGCAATTGCTTCCAGCGACCGTTGGCCTAGCACACCATCTGCCGGAACAACTGCTAATTTTTGCAAAAATTTAACCGCCCGGCTCACGCCAGAGTTCACAGCCAAATCAAAAACCGCATAATCCAAGCCAAGCGTCAGCTGATCGCCCTTCACCCCCATCCAATATTGAGCTTTGTAAAAAGGCTCAACATCCGCCGGAGTTAATTTCTGCATAACATTTTCACTTACCGTTTTCTGAACCCAGGATTCCCAAGCCCTTTTGGTCACGCCCAGATTAGTCATCCCACCGGGATCATTCGGGTTATTGACATAACCGCCTTCTTCCTTCAGCACCAATTCCAAACAAGCGGCAAAATTGCTTTTCATTTGCTCTGATCCTTGTTTGCCAACAGATGATTCTTGTCCTCGCTTCCAGCCGAGCTTCCGTAGTAGAAATTGATAATCCCGACCCAGGCAGTGCCAAGCGAGCCAAGCATCATCAACAACGCCTCGCTACCAGTTTTAGGCATACCTTCAGCCAGCAACCAGTCGAGAATCATAAAAAACCCCACCGTTGTCACAATAGCCAAAGCCTTCGGCACCCAGTCTTTATTCGCAATCTGCATCTTCCTCGCAGAATCCCGATCATCGGCGTAAATTTTCTGCAGATCAATATCCAGCTCTTTCATCTTGGCTGAAAAATCCGCATCAATTTTCTTCACCGCAGCAAGCTGGTCAGGCGTAGCCCCTGCAAGCGCAGTGCTAACTTCTTCTGCCGTGCCGGAGTCATTTCCCAGCAGAACTCCTGACAACGTCTTTACCGCCAATCCGGCAAGCGGACCCCCTAAGGCCGTTGCAATCGTCGGTGCGATTTGGCCCAGCAGCGGACCCATCTTCGTAAGAAAATCCATCATTTTTTCCCCTTCAATCGAGCGCTGATTCCCTTGGCCTTAGCCTTGGCATCAGCTTTTGAACTTGCGCCCCAAAGTTGGCGGGCAAACCAGCCAATCGTGGCGAGAACGGCGCTAAGAGCCAAATTGACGACTGATTGATCCATAGCGCCGCGAGTCCTTACTGGGCCGGTGTCTCAGCAGCTTCAGGCGCCGGAGCGGCTTCGGCGGAAGGTGCCTCGACAGGCGCCGGTGCGGGCGTCAGCTGCGCTATTGCGCTGGTCTTGATCTTGGTGATCAAGTCGGCGACTTCCACGAAGGGGCGATCTCCGAGCGCTTTCAAAATGGCGTTGATCTCTTCGACGGTATGCTTGAGCAGGACTTCCATGGTAAACTCCTTTTGGTGCCTGTTGACTAGAACATCATAAACATAGAACTGCTGTTTGGGACATAGGCAATTACGATCAAACCGGCGCCACCAGAACCGCCAGCTATCGACGTTCCAACCGAGCTTGTCACACCACCCGCGCCGCCAGAACCCGCGATACCTGATTTTGCCGCCGCGCCGGTCGCCGCCGAGGCGTTGCCGCCCGGACCACCGCCGCTGCCAAGTGTGTTAAGAATTTCGATTCCTTGTGAACCAGAACCGCCAACGCCAACCGATGAGCCGTTCGTCGCGCTTTGCCCACCGCCGCCACCGCCACCGACCGTTCCGGGTGAGCCGGAAATTGTGCCGGAACCCACACCTGCGCCACCGCCCGCACCGAGCGAATTGTTGCCGCCGTTTCCTGCGCCACCGCTGGGCATATTTGTTCCTGCGGTGCCGCCACCATTGCCGCCGCCGCCTGAACCGGCATTATAGCTGCTTGCGGTGTCTGTGACGCTGCCGCCAGCGCCGCCCGCGCCGTTCGGTCCCGCCGCTCCGCCGCCGCCCGCGCCCGCATAACCTATCGCCGTTGAGGCCGACCCCGACGCGCCGCCTGCGCCACCGTTGTACGTGCTTCCTGTTCCGCCCGTTCCGCCGGTGCTGCCGGTCGTCCCCAGACCGCCACCACCGGCGGTGTAGGCGCCAGACGCCCAAGTCGTCGAGCCACCGGCGGAACCAGATCCACCCGCGCCAATCGCATAAGTTACGGAGCTGCCCGCAGTGGAGAAAAAGTTGGTAACCTTGGTGTAACCGCCGCCACCGCCACCGCTGCCACCTTTATGCGTCGTCGTCGGCGAGCCCGCACCGCCAGCGCCGCCTCCACCAATCATGTGGATCGTGTTGTTCCACGGATTAAAATTGGCGGGGACCGTCCACGACGTTCCCGACGTCAGAAGGTAGGCGACCGTGCCGGGCGCAGTGAACAGAGCGCCGGTGACGTTGCTCACGTTCGTGGAGTTGGTGTTCAAGAACCAGACATAAGGAGTTGTGCCGTTGGAAGTCGGCACCGGCGCGAAGGCTATGTCTTGCACAGACAGATAATTGCTGGTCGCTCCGCCGGTCAAAGAGATGGTTGCCTGCGTGCCCGCCGTGGAGCTGTTCAACGTCACCAGATTACCAGAGGTTCCCGCAATGGCAAAAGAGGACGTGAGCGTCGTTGTTGTGGATGCAGGGAACGTGAATGTTGTGGGCGAAACGCCGTTGGATATAGCAGAGAACGAGTTGGCACCCGTGATTGTCAATGCTCCAGCCCCATCATTGGACAGGATACAGGGAAATGTTGTTCCACCGCCGACAAACGTCTTCGCAGTTGAAGCGTTCATGCTGATCTTTCCAACGGAAGAACCAGATGCCACAGTAAAACTGGTTGGCGCGGCATTGTTGAAGGCAGTTGTCGTCGCGGCAGTACAGACAAGTGTTCCGCCATTGAACGTAAGGGTCTTTGTGCCGGTCGCGGTTATAAACGTGGGGGTCGTAAGCGTATTGCCAGAAAGGTTGATAGTTCCGTTTGTCAACGTGACAGAGGAAACGGCCAAGGTCGTGTTGCCAGACAGCGTGAGCGTTATATCTGACTTGTTTACAGTTGTGGTGGATGATGTGGCGGTCGCAGCTACTGTGACAGTGGCAGACGTTCCAGAGTTGCTGTCAAAGGTAGCGGAATCCGCAGATGTGGGGGCGGAAGCCCCAGCAGCACCACCAGTTGTGGCCGCCCAGTGTGTCGTTGAAGAGCTATCCCATGTACCGGACCCACCGACCCAAAAACGAGTAGCCATGTTTACGCCTCCTGATCAGCTGGGGGATTGAACTGCGTGCCATCCCACGTCCAGCCAATGTCGCATGGCTGGTCGTCCGCTATGGCGATCAGCTGCGTCCCTTCGGGCGCAGGATCGACGTTTGGATCGGCCACGATGATGTTCGTCACCAAGCCGTTCGATAGTTCACAAACCGCACAGCGCATGAGTCACCTTTATGCAGTGGCGATGCAACGCCACAGATTGGTTTTGCCGTTGTATTGGAACCCGACGGTCACCGGCAAGGTCGTCGAACCGTTCGATGTCGTCGGCACGGAAGAGGTGCTGTTTTCAGTGTTGGTCCAGCCGATGGTCTGCGTCACCGCGCTGAAGTCGTAAATACGGACAATCGACAACTGACCATCAACCGCGCCAGTCGTTGCCAACGTGATTGCCATCGTAGCCGCAGAGCTATTGGTGAAATTATTCACCTTGCTCGTGATCGGCACCGTGCCTGCATTAGAGGTGACTGTGACCGCGACAGCATTATTGATGAACTGCGCGGCGGTATTGTTGGCGGAGAGCGTCAAGGTGCTGGAGCCGTTATTGACGCCTGTGCCGCCGTTCGCTGAAGGAAGAACTGACGTGCCTTGCACCGTGTTCGAGTTCACCCAAATTGCAATCTGCCCAGCGGTGGGCGTCCCGCTGCTGTTGACGTTTCCGCCGCCTATCGATGCTACCCAAGATGTAACGCCAGAGCCGTCTGTTGATAGCAAATAACCGCTAGTGCCGGGGGTCGTCGGAAGTGTGAGCGACCACGTACCAGCGGCAGTGGCAGGTTGAACCGTCACCGTACCGGATACTGATCCGGGGTAATTCTCTGACGGTGTGGTGATTCCTGCTGTACCGTTGATCGTGACAGTCATGGCTTATGCTCCAGCCGGTGCAATGGTCAGCTTGCCTTCATCGACAAGCTGCATGATGTTCTGGTAGTCGGTGTTGGCGGGATCAATCGGCACGAAGCTCGTCACGCCGTTGATGTCGCAACGGATGCCAGCAGGCGACTGGCCGGTCAGCGTGTTGTTGTAATACTGAGCATTAGTGTACATGATCAAAGCTCCGCTGTGGCTGTAAAGTTTCCATAGTAATAGGCACCGGCAGTGGACGCGCCAACTCCGTAAATTTGAAATTGACCTGAGTATGGATTTAATGCCAGCGTGTTGAGATTTGTAGAGGAAACTGAACTTGTAGCCATCGATGGGGCGGTTCGCATTTCAACAGCAAATGATTGTTGGTAAAACATTGCTGTTGAGTTCAAAATGTAACCGGCTTGACCAAATTTACCAGCTTGATAATACCTCTGACACTGCGCCAACTGATCGCTGTAAATCTGGCGCTCATAGGGCGTGGCAATTGACCCTGCCTCAAGTTGCACATTACCAATCGTCCACGTTCCGCTGGTCTGCGCGCCAACAGAAAGAACAATCTGCAAGCCAGTCGTAGCCGCAGAAGGAATGGCAATCTGCACATTGTAGCGCGTCACCGTCGAGCTGACGGTGAATGTTCCAGTGGAGATAGAAGTGACCGTAGGAGATGCCAAAGTGCCAAACGTGTTCGTCGTGTTGGCGTAGTAGGCGGTCCATGTCACAGTCGTCAAAAGACTGTTCGCCA
>Ga0007871_1000194_pt1 | contig 16647 bp, 17 predicted proteins | sample CryBogCBH08Jun09_FD_71208 | JGI IMG/M metagenome (GOLD analysis project Ga0007871, IMG submission 71208) | Freshwater microbial communities from Crystal Bog, Wisconsin, USA - CBH08Jun09 | ecosystem: Environmental > Aquatic > Freshwater > Lake | place: Crystal Bog, Wisconsin, USA | collected...
GGCGCCCTTCGGCCTCGATGCCGCCGGGCGACGGCCACGACGGCTCGCCGGGCTTCGACGGCTTCCACAGGACGAAATCCATCGCGTCACGCTTGTAGGGAGCGACGTCGATCCGTGCGCCGGCCATCATCTCGTCGAGCGACCGCCGCGCCAGCGTGCCGTAATGGGGATCCGACGCGACGCTGAACAGAACGTGGTCCTGTTCGACATAGGCGTGACCGTCGGCAATCAGCATTTCAATGATCGTCCGCATTTCGGCGATGTGCTCGGTGGCACGCGGCTCAACACTCGGCCGCAGGCAGCCGAGCGCATCGACGTCGGCGTGAAATTGCTTCTCCGTTTCGCCGGTGACCTTGCGGATCGCCTCGTTCAGCGGCAGGCCGGGAAAGTCGCGCGCCGCGCGCGCGTTGATCTTGTCATCCACGTCGGTGATGTTGCGAACGTAGGTGACGTGCTTGTCGCCGTAGACGTGCCGCAGCAGCCGGAACAGCACGTCAAATACGATGACCGGTCGCGCGTTACCGATATGCGCGAAGTCGTAGACCGTCGGCCCGCAGACATACATGCGCACGTTCGCCGCATCGATCGGCTGGAACGGCCGTTTCTCTTTGGTCAGGGTATCGTAAAGGCGAAGGTCCATAGGTTCCCGTCCCTTGCGGCCGGGCGTCCATTGATCTCAGGATTTTGAGAAAAGACGGCCTCAGCCAGCGAAAGCGCTAGCTAATAATCCCGCAGCGAATGCCACAATCGGTGAGGAGGCCGTACATGGCGGCACCATGGGGCACCCGAGGGGATTCCGTCAAGGGCCTGATCGGGGACGATTTTCGCCAGACGATCAGTCCCGGCCCCAAGGTTAATCATTTTTAATGTTTTAGGCGTACCGAAGTCGGAAATGCAGTCCCGGTCCGGTGCGTTATGAAATCCATTCTTGCCTTGGTCGCCTTTGTAACGCTCAGCGCCGTATCGGTGGCCCACGCCGACAACCGCATTTTCATCGTCGCAAACCAGCCGGATGGCTACGGCATCGACGAATGCCTCGCCAGAGGCGAGAAATGCGGGACTTATGCGGCCCGATCCTACTGCCAGTCGCGCGATTTCACCGAAGCGACCGCCTTTCACCGCGTAAATCCCGACGAAGTCACGGGCTCTATCCAGAAGGTCGCAAGCGCGAGCTGCCGCGGCTCCGGCTGCGCCGAATACGTCGCCATTACCTGCCATCGCTGAGGCCGGCCCTCCACCCTGCTCCGTCGGCTCCACGCCGCCACACTGGCGCCGCGGAAACGACGTGACGCCGCCGTGAGAAGCCGCTAACCACATTGTTATCGGCGCGACCACCCCGTGCGGCCGCCGAAAGCCTCGTCACGAGCGTGAAATGCTATAAGGGCTGCACGAATCGTGCGCGAAATCTGCAATAGCGCGAACCGGTTCAGCGAGGCGTGGTTCCTCGCGTGCATCGGTTTTCACTCTGCGCGAAATGGCCGTGTTGATCGAAATATGCCTGCACCGTTGATGCCTTCGCTTCTCCGCTTCATTGCCGCCGGCGCCATGTGCCTGAGTGTGACGGCGCTCGCCACGGAGGTACACGCGCAAGGTTACCCCGTTCAACAGCAGGGCTATCCGCAGCAGCCACCGCCTGCGCAATCCAATCCGATGTGCGTGCGGCTCGAGGCTCAGCTTGCCACGATCGATCGCGGCGATGCCGATCCCGCCCGGGCCGAGCAGATCCGGCGTTATGAAGATGCCGCATCGAAGCAGCAGCACGAGCTGGACCGCGTCACCATCCAGGCCAAGCGCATGGGCTGCGACAGTTCGGGGTTCTTCTCGCTGTTCAACGGCCAGTCGGCGCAGTGCGGTCCGGTCAACAACCAGATCCAGCAGATGCGCGCCAATCTCGAGCAAATGACCACCAGCCTCGAGCAGTTGCGCGGCGGCGGCGGACAGCAGCGCGCGAGCCAGCGTCGCTCCGTGTTGCTGGCGCTGGCGCAGAACAACTGCGGACCGCAATATGCCAATGCCGTACGCGCTCCGAGCGGACCCGGCGGCTTCTTCGAGAATCTGTTCGGCGGCGGCAACAATAACGGCGGCGCTGGCGAAGACGTCGTCATTCCGCCTCCGCAGCAAGGCGGTGCGCCGTCGGGAACTTTTCGCACCGTATGCGTGCGCGCCTGCGACGGCTATTATTTCCCGATCTCGTTTGCGACCGTGCCGAGCCGTTTTCCCGACGACGAGCGCACCTGCAAGAACCAGTGTCCGGCGGCCCAGGCCAGCCTGTTCACCTATCGCAATCCCGGCGAGGACATGAATCAGGCCGTCTCGATTTCCGGACAGCCTTATTCATCGCTGCCGAATGCCTTCAAATACCGGAAGGAATTCAACCCGTCGTGCAGTTGTAAACCAGCCGGCGAAACCTGGGCCGAGGCGCTGAAAAACGTCGACGACAAGTCATCGCTACAGCAGGGCGACATCATCGTCACCGAAGACCGCGCCAAGAAGATGTCGCAGGCTCCGAAAGCGCCACAGAAGAAAGGCGCGCCTGCTCCCGATGCGCAGGGGGAGGCTCCAGCGTCGTCCGGCACCAACGGCAACGGCACCATTCGCAATGTGGGACCGAAATACCTTCAGGGGCACTGAGCCTTACTGAGGTCTATCCTTCGAATACATCCGTTGATGCCTTGCCGGCGCGTGACACCAGCGTGTCATCCGCCTTCGGCAACGGCTTGCCCGGATCGCGGAATCGATTGGTGATCGGATAGCGGCGGTCGCGGCCGAAATTCTTGCGCGTCACCTTCACGCCCGGCGCGGCCTGGCGTCGCTTGTATTCGGCGATGTTCAGCAGACGATCGATCCGCGTCACCACATCGCGCTCGAAGCCCGCAGCCACGATATCGGCCAGCGGCTCCTCGCGTTCCACCAGCCGCTCCAGAATGGCATCGAGAATGTCGTAGGGCGGCAAGGAATCCTGGTCGGTCTGGTTTTCGCGCAGTTCGGCCGTCGGCGGACGCACGATGATATTTTCAGGAATGACCTCGCCGGACGGGCCGAGCGCACCGTCGGGCTTCCATGAATTGCGCAAGCGCGACAGCCGAAACACTTCGGTCTTGTAGATATCTTTGATCGGGTTGAAGCCGCCGTTCATGTCGCCGTAGAGCGTAGCGTAACCGACCGACATTTCCGACTTGTTGCCGGTGGTGACGACCATCGCGCCGGTTTTGTTGGAAATCGCCATCAGCAACGTTCCGCGCGCACGGGCCTGCAAGTTTTCCTCGGTAATGTCGCGCGGCAGGCCCTTGAAGGTTTGCGACAGGATCGCCTCGAAACCGTTCACCGCATCCGCAATGGGAAGGATTTCGTAGCGAATGCCGAGCGCCTTTACGAGTTTCGCCGCATCGTCGAGCGACACTTGCGCGGTGTACTTGAACGGCAGCATGACGCCGCGTACGCGATCCGCCCCTAACGCATCGACCGCAATTGCCGCGCACAACGCAGAATCGATGCCACCCGAGACACCCATCAGCACGCCCGGAAAACCGTTCTTGCCGACGTAATCGCGCAGGCCGAGCACGCAGGCGGCATAGTCGCCCTCGTCGCCGTCGAGCACCGGCGCGACAGGACCCTTGCAATGCCAGCCGTTGGCGCCCTTCACCCATTGCAGCGTCGTAATGTTTTCCTCGAACGCCGGAAGTTGCGCCGCCAGCGAACGATCCGCATTCAGCGCGAACGACGCGCCATCAAACACCAGTTCGTCCTGTCCGCCGACCTGATTGAGATAGACCAGCGGCAACCCGCTCTCGGTAACTCGCGCGACAGAAATACCGAGGCGAATGTCGGTCTTGCCGCGCGCATAGGGCGAGCCGTTCGGCACCACCAGAATTTCCGCACCGGTTTCGGCCAGACACTCGACGACGTTCTCGTAGTCCTCGGATTCCTCGAGCCAGGTATCCTCGCAGATCGGCACGCCGACACGCACACCCGCAATGGTGACCGGCCCCGCGGCCGGTCCACGCGCAAACACACGCTTTTCGTCGAACACACCGTAATTCGGCAGGTTGGCCTTGTAGCGCAGCGCCGCGATGCGCCCGTCGGCCAGCAGTGCGCAGGCGTTATAGAGCTTGCCGCCGTCGACCCAGGGCGTCCCGATCAGCATGGCGGGATTACCAGCGCTTTCACGCGCCAGTTCTTCGATGGCCGCGCGGCAGGTCGCCTGGAAGGCCGGCTTCAGCACCAGATCTTCCGGCGGATAACCGGCGATGAACAATTCGGGGAGCACCACGAGGTGGGCACCCGCAGCCTTCGCCTGCGCGCGCGCATCGCGCGCCTTCGCGGCGTTGCCGGGAATATCGCCGACGGTCGGATTGAGCTGGGCCAGCGTGATCTTGAATTCGGAAACAGATTGGGTCATGCGCGCATCTAGCCTTGCCGGCTCACCTTACGCAATCGATAGAGCTAGACCCAACCTATGCGTTCCGCGATGGCGAACAGCCAGGTGAGGCCGCCGATGGCGAGCGCCACCCCGACCGCGGCCGATCCCATGTCCTTGACCTGACCGATCTGCTTGTCGTGATCGGTGGTCAGCCGGTCGGCCAGCTTCTCTATAGCTGTGTTGAGCAGTTCGACGACGAGCACCAGCAGCACGACGACGACCATTTCGATCCGGCGCGCCGGCGTAATGCCGATCAGCCAGGCCAGCGGCACTGACAGGATCAGCGCCGCCAGTTCCTCGCGGATGGCTTGTTCCGAGCGAAGGGCGAAGATCAATCCGTTCCAGGAATTGACCGTGGCCCGCCACATGCGAACCACATTACATTCCCGCGGCAGCCGGCATCGGTTCGGCCTTGCCTGCCCGCTCCTGCTTGAGCAGTTCGGCGATCAGGAACGCCATGTCGATCGACTGCTCGGCGTTGAGCCGCGGATCGCAGACCGTGTGATAGCGATCGTTGAGATGCTCGTCGGTGATGGCGCGTGCGCCGCCGATGCATTCGGTGACATCCTGCCCGGTCATCTCCAGATGCACGCCGCCGGCGTAAGTGCCTTCCGCCGCGTGCACGTTGAAGAACGACTTCACCTCGGAGAGGATGCGGTCGAACGGCCGGGTCTTGTAGCCGGTGGTCGAGGTGATGGTGTTGCCGTGCATCGGATCGCACGACCACACGACCACGCGCCCTTCCCGCTTCACGGCGCGCACCAGCGGCGGCAGCCCATCGGCGACCTTGTCGGAGCCGAAGCGGCTGATCAGCGTCAGACGGCCGGGTTCGTTCTCCGGATTGAGCACGTCGATGAGTTTCAGCAGATCGTCCGGCTTCAGCGACGGTCCGCACTTCAGCCCGATCGGGTTCTTGATGCCGCGGAAGTACTCCACATGGGCGTGGTCGAGCTGCCGCGTACGATCGCCGATCCAGATCATGTGGCCGGAGGTCGCGTACCAGTCGCCCGTCGTCGAATCGACGCGGGTCAGCGCCTGCTCGTAGCCGAGCAGCAGCGCTTCATGGCTGGTGTAGAAATCCGTCGAACGCAATTCCGGGTGGCTCTCCAGATTGAGCCCGCACGCTCGCATGAAATTCAGCGCGTCGGAAATGCGGTCCGCCAGTTCCTTGTAACGGCGCGATTGCTGCGAATCCTTCAAGAAACCCAGCATCCATTCGTGCACGCTGCCAAGATTGGCGTAGCCGCCGGTCGCGAACGCGCGCAGCAGGTTCAACGTCGCGGCCGATTGCCGATACGCCATCATCTGGCGCTGCGGATCGGGCACGCGGGCCTGCGCGGTGAACGCGATGTCGTTGACGATGTCGCCGCGATAGCTCGGTAGCTCGACACCGTCGATCTTTTCTGTCGGAGAGGATCGCGGCTTGGCGAATTGCCCGGCGACGCGGCCGACCTTCACCACCGGCAGCGCGCCGGCATAGGTCAGCACGACCGCCATCTGCAGCAGCACGCGGAAGAAATCGCGGATATTGTTGGCGCCGTGTTCGGCAAAGCTCTCGGCGCAATCGCCGCCCTGAAGCAGGAAAGCCTCGCCGTTTGCGACTCGGGCGAGAGACTTCTTCAAGTTGCGCGCCTCACCGGCAAAAACCAGCGGCGGAAAGGTCGCAAGCTGCGCCTCGACGTCGGCCAAGGCCTTCGCATCGGGATAGGCCGGCATCTGCACTACCGGCTTGTTGCGCCAACTGTCGGGTGTCCACCGCTCGGACATGGTCTAGTACTCCTGAGGAAAAAGCCGCGGCGAAGCATGCCAGCGGATCGGCGGGTTATACACAGCCTAAGGGCATCCCGCCAGTTGGAAATCACCCTTGCAATACAATACCTTGCGGCGAGCGCGAAATTCGCATTTTCTGGATCCCGCAAGACCCTGGGACCGACCGTGACCGACGCAGTACAAGACGACGTTTTCTCCGACGACATCATCGTGCCCGCCACAGATGGTTTTGCACTCGGGGCAACCCTGTTCTTGCCGCGTACCGTCAAGCGCCGACACGCCGTGCTGATCAACTCGGCGACCGCCGTTCCGCGGCTCTTCTACCGGGGGTTCGCCAGCTACCTGGCGCGGCAGGGCTGCGCCGTGCTCGCCTACGACTATCGCGGCATCGGCGGCTCGCGGCTGAAATCAAAAACCGATCCTGCCCGTGCGCAATCGCTGCGCCGCTTCGACACCTCGATGACCGATTGGGCGGCGAAAGACGTGACGGGGGCTGTCACCTGGATGCGCCAGCGCTACAGCAGTTTGCCGTTGCTCTATGTCGGTCATTCGTTCGGCGGACAGGCTCTGGGATTGCTGCCCAACAACACCGAAGTCTCGCGCGCGCTGTTCGTCTCCGCGCAGGCAGCCTACTGGAAGTTGATGCCGGCGCCCGAACGCTATCGCGTGTATCTTTTCATGAACTTCCTCGGCGTACCCACAGCCCGCCTCCTCGGCTACCTGCCCGGCCGCATGATGCTGGGCCAGGATCTGCCGAAGGGCGTATTTCTGGAATGGACGCGCTGGGTGATGAACGAGCGCTATCTGCTCGGTGATCCAACGCTTGCCGCGCTTGCAAACTTCCCGAACTATCGTGGCGCGTTGCGCGCGCTGTGCTTCACCGACGACACTTGGGCGCCGCGCCCTTCCGTCGAACTGTTGTGTTCGGGCTTTACCTCGACGACTCCCGAGATCGTTTCGATCGCCCCCGCAGATGCAGGCGTCAAGAAGATCGGTCACATGGGATTCTTCCGCAGCGAGCATCGCGACACGCTGTGGGCCGCGGCCGCGGACTGGCTCGGCGTGATCGAATAAACGACCGCGAGCGGCGTGTTACTCGGCAGCTTCCCGCACGTAACGTGCGGTTGGCGTGCGCATCGTCACCAGTTCCTCGGCAGAGGTCGGATGCAATGCGATGGTCGCATCGAAATCGGCCTTGGTCGCTCTCATCTTGATCGCAATTGCGATGACCTGCGTGAGTTCAGCCGCATCGGAACCGACGATGTGACAACCGACGACCTGATCGCTCGCAGCATCGACGATGAGCTTCATCAGGTAGCGCGACTCGCTGCCCGATAGCGTCGCCTTCAACGGCCTGAACGTGGTCTTGTAGACATCGACGGTCGCGAACTGTGCCCGCGCCTGCGCTTCCGTCAGGCCAACGGTGCCGACCTGCGGCTGCGTAAATACGGCGGTGGGAATGTTGGCGTGGTCGACCTTCACGGTGCGCTTGCCGAACACCGTATCCGCGAACGCGTGACCTTCGCGGATCGCGACCGGTGTCAGGTTGAATCGATGGGTCACGTCGCCGATGGCATAGATATTCGGTACCGACGTGCGGGAGAATTCATCCACTGCGACGCCGCCATTCTTCGGATTGATGGCCACGCCCGCCTTCTCAAGCCCGAGGTTGGCGACATTCGGATGGCGGCCGATCGCAAACATCACCTTGTCGGACGCGATGCTCGACCCATTCGACAGATGCGAGGTGAATTCCTCGCCGTGCTTCTCGACCTTGTCGACGGTGCAGCCGGTGAGAACGGTGATGCCATTTTTCTCCATCTCCGTGCGGACGTGGTCGCGCACGTCGTCATCGAATCCGCGCAGGATGTTGTCGCCGCGATACACCACCGTCACGTCCGAACCGAGACCTGCAAAGATGCAGGCGAACTCGAGCGCGATGTATCCACCGCCCTGGATCAGGATGCGCTTCGGCAGCGCGGACAAATGGAATACTTCGTTCGACGAAATGACGTGCTCGATTCCGGGAATCGCCTTTCCGTGGTTCGGCGCGCCACCGGTCGCGATCAGGATATATTTCGCGCGTATCGTTTTGCCGTCGCTGAGCCGCAACGTGTGCGCGTCTTCGAACACCGCACGTGCCTTGATGACCTGCGCGCCGGATTTTTCGACGTTGCTGGTGTAGATCGCTTCGAGGCGGGCGATCTCCTTGTCCTTGTTGGCGATCAGTATCGGCCAATCGAAGGTCGCGGTCGGAATGGTCCAGCCATAGCCGGCGGCATCCTCGATCTCGTGGCTGATATGCGAGGCATAGACCATGAGTTTCTTCGGCACACAGCCGCGGATCACGCAGGTCCCGCCCATCCGGTATTCTTCGGCGATCATCACCCGCGCGCCATAGCCGGCGGCGATCCGTGCGGCGCGAACGCCGCCGGAGCCACCGCCGATGACAAACAGATCCGTGTCGAATTCAGCCATCTTCAATCCGCCCCGTCGTCGCCAGTCTCACATCGTTACATAATGGGCTTGCCGCGCTTTTTCATCTCGGCGCGGAACTGCTCCTCGACCTGCTGTGCGGTCGCCTGCGCCCACTGGCTCATGTAGCTCATGCTGGCGGCAACGGTCTTCGGCTCCTCGAGCAGAAGCTTCTGTCCGAGCGGCGATTTGTAGAAGGTCACGAGATCCTTCAATTCCTGCTCGGTGAAATCGCTGGCGTAGATCTTTGCCATCTGCTCGCCGATTTCGTTCTGCCGGCCGGCCAGATTCTTCGCGATCACACCCGCGACCTCGTTCAGATCGCCCTGATAGTTCAGGTTGTTGCGCAATAGCGTATCCTTGGTGCGCTGAACGATATTGGGAATGGCGTTGGCATAGATTCCCTGCGCGTTCTTCAGCGTCAGCAATTCCTTTGCAGCGGCAATCGCGGCGGGCGTCGACGGCTTGATCTGCGTCTGCGCTTGCGGCTGAGCCTGTGCGTGCGCGGCGACGTTCGAGAGTGCCAGCCCTGCCGCCAGCCCACCGGCCAGGAAAACGCGTGAAACATACTTCATCCCAGAATCTCCTCAATTGCGGCGCTACGGCCGTTCGACAACGCGAATTCCATCCGAACCTGCAAGCATCGCGATGCTCGCCAGGCCAATAAACAAACCGTGTTCGACGACGCCGGGGATCGATGCCAATAACCCGGCCAGACGGGGCGCATCGGGGATCTGCCCGAGATGCGCATCGATAATCCAGTGGCCACCATCGGTGACGAAAGCATGGCCGTCCTTGGCCTTTCGGATGGTCAGCTCGCCGGTCACGCCGCTTGCTGTGCAAGCCTTTTCGATACCCCGGCGGGTCGCCGCCAGGCCGAACGGAATGACCTCGATCGGCAACGGGAAACGGCCCAGCGTCGAGACCCATTTGGTGTCGTCGGCAATGACGATCATCCGGTCGGATGCCGCGGCCACGATCTTCTCGCGCAACAGCGCGCCGCCGCCGCCTTTGATGAGGTTCAGGGCCGGATCGATCTCGTCCGCACCGTCGACGGTCAGATCGAGGCGGTCGAGATCGTCCAGCGTGGTCAGACGAATACCGCAACGCTCGGCATCGGCGCGGGTCGCTTCCGAGGTCGGGACGCCGATCACGTTCAATCCGGCCTTCACGCGCTCGCCGAGCAATTCGACGAAATGCTTCGCGGTCGAGCCGGTGCCGAGACCGAGTTTCATCCCGTCGCGGACATGTTCGAGCGCGCGCGCCGCCGCCTGCCGTTTCAGTTCATCCAGATTCATGCGTAACCGTGCTCCGCACCGCCCGATCGGCGGGCCCATGGGCGATCCGCCGGGATCGCCTCCAAGGGCCGGGCATATCTAGCCCCGATCCGCCCCACGGAACAGGCTTTCGGAGCGTTTTCCTGCCCCCTCGGCGACCTCTTCTGTGGAAGCAGAAGCCCCGACTTGCAAGACCGCCCCCGGACCGCTAGCGATCCAACCTATGGCTACGTCCCCCCTCATCGCATTCGATCTCGACGGCACGCTCGTCGATACCGCTCCCGATCTCATCGGCGCCCTCAACCACGTTCTCGTTCGCGAGAAACTGCCCCCGCTGCCGCTGGCCTCCGCGCGCAACCTGATCGGTGCCGGGGCACGACGATTGATCGAACGCGGGCTGGAAGTGGAAGGCCGAGAAGTCGATGCCACGGAAATGGCCCGGCTGGTTGCCGATTTCATCGACTACTACGCCGACCATATCGCCGATGAATCCCGGCCGTTCGAGGGGCTGCATGAGGCGCTGGATCGGCTCGCCGGAGATGGCTTTTTGCTGGCGGTCTGCACCAACAAGCTGGAATCGCTGTCCCGGCTGCTGCTCGACAAGCTCGGACTGACCTCGCGGTTTGCGGCGATCTGCGGCGCGGACACGTTCGGGGTATCCAAGCCCGATCCCGTCATCCTTCAGCAAACCGTAGCCCGGGCCGGCGGCAATATCGGCAAAACGATCATGGTCGGCGATGCCGGAACCGACATCGGGGTGGCCCGGCGCACGGGAGTTCCGGTCGTCGGCGTCACCTTCGGCTATACCGAAGTACCGATCGCCGACCTCAAACCGGATCGCCTGATCCGCCATATGCGGGAACTGCCGGAAGCAATTTCCAGCCTCATTGGCGAGCAGAAATCAAAATAAGAATTTGATTTACATATGTTTTTCTGAGTTTTACCCGTTTCCAGGCGGCACGTCATCGGCTGTTGCGCCTGCCATCGCTCCCACTTAAGGTCCCCGCGGGGGCTGTGGCTGATCGCCGCATTAAGAAAACGGGTGGGACCATGCGCAATGTAATCGTGATCGCCTTGGCAGGCCTCGGTCTCGCCGGGTGCTCCTCGACGTCAATGAACGTTTTCAAGTCAACGCCAAAGACAGTTTCAATTCAGGTGGATTCCGCGCCTCAGGGTGCCGATGCCACCAGTTCGCTTGGCGGCGGCTGCAAAACGCCCTGCACGATCTCGGTTCCGGATAACGCAGAGAACTTCTCGGTTTCCTTCGCGCTCGATAAATATCAGCCACTGACCGTACCGGTGCAGGTGACACACGTGCCCGGCGATTTCACGACGCCCGCCTCGACCACGTTCGATCCCAATCCGGTGATGGGCGAACTTCAGGCAATGGCGCCGCCGAAGCGGCATCATCGCAGCCGGCCGCGCAAACCGCGCGCACCGAGGGCCGCCGCACCCGCCGCTGCCGCGCCGCCCGCCGCGGGATCGGCGTTCCCGGCGCCCGCACCCGCTGCTCCGCCGCCACCGGCACGCTGAGCCAAGGCTTAATCGCGGCATGGTTCCATAGGACGATTGTACAGGCGGGGCATCGTCTCTACATTCTCTGGATCAGATGATGATCGTCGCCGGCTCGGCGACGAATGCAGCAAGCGGTTCTCATGCCAGAATCCACGATCGACCTCGCTACTCGCGCCCCAGCCATGATCGATCCGTTCGGACGGACGATCAGCTATCTGCGCGTGTCCGTGACCGACCGCTGCGACCTGCGCTGCTTCTATTGCATGTCGGAAGACATGACGTTCCTGCCCAAGGCCGACCTGCTAACGCTGGAAGAACTCGACCGGCTCTGCTCGGCCTTCATCGCCAAGGGCGTGCGCAAATTGCGGTTGACCGGCGGGGAGCCGCTGGTGCGGCGCAACGTGATGTCGCTGGTGCGTTCGCTATCGCGCCACCTCGACACCGGCGCGCTGGATGAATTGACCCTGACCACCAACGGATCGCAGCTCGCCCGCTTCGCCGGGGAACTGCATGACTGCGGCGTCCGCAGGATCAACGTATCGCTGGACACACTCGATCCGGCAAAGTTCAAGGCCATCACCCGCTGGGGCGATATCGGCAAGGTTCTTGAGGGTATCGACGCTGCGCTTGCCGCAGGGATCGCGGTCAAGATCAACGCGGTCGCACTGAAGAATGTAAACGAGGACGAACTTCCGGCGCTGATGGAATGGGCCCACGGCAAGGGCATGACGCTGACCCTGATCGAGGTTATGCCGATGGGCGACATCGGCACCGGCCGCATCGATCAATATTTGCCGCTGTCGTTGCTGCGCACGCGCCTTGCGACCAACTACACGCTGACCGATATCGAAGAGAGCACCGGCGGCCCGGCCCGCTACGTCCGCATTAGCGAGACCGGCGGCAAATTGGGATTCATCACCCCGATGACGCACAATTTCTGCGAATCCTGCAATCGCGTCCGCGTCACCTGCACCGGCACCATCCATACCTGCCTCGGTCATGAAGACGCGTCGGACCTCCGCAAGCCGCTGCGGGCTTCGGCCGACGACGACCTCCTCAGCGCCGCGATCGACCGCGCCATCGGCACCAAGCCGAAGGGCCATGACTTCATCATCGACCGCCGGCACAACCGCCCGAGCGTCAGCCGCCACATGAGTGTGACCGGCGGCTAGCGGGTTCGATACTCGCTTTCATTCGCGGATTATTGCAGCCGCTCACCGATTTGGCACGGCTGCCGCAAATTCCCTTTATATATCATCAAACTTCCAATTGACGGCGGCGAGGCGCGCTGGAATGGTGCGCCGACTTCATGCCAGCTTGGCCGTAATGACGGCCCGGCGCAGCCAGCGCTGACAAGACGGCAGAAGCGCGAAACGAGGAGGGCTACCGGTGCAATCGCTCCTGAAATTGAGCCAGGGGATCGACGCTATCAACACGTGGCTGGGGAAGCGCCTCGCGTGGCTGATCATCGTCGCCGTCATCGTATCCAGCGTTAACGCAACGGTTCGCAAGCTTTTCGACGAGTCCTCGAATTCCTGGCTCGAACTCCAGTGGGTGCTATTCAGCATCGTTTTCTTGCTCTGCGCGCCCTGGACCTTGATCAACAACGAGCACATCCGCATCGATATCGTGAACAGCTACTTCCCGAAGAAGCTGCGCGACAGCATCGACGTCATTGGACACCTGTTTTTCCTACTGCCGCTGACCGTAGTGATGATCATCACCAGCGTGCCCTTTTTCCTGCGCTCCTACGAGATCAATGAGCAGTCGGGGAACGCCGGCGGCCTCCCGCAGTGGCCCGCCAAATCACTGATCATGATCGGCTTCACACTTCTGTTTTTCCAGGGCGTGTCCGAACTCATCAAGCGGATAGCCGTCATGCGCGGCCTGATTCCAGACCCCTATGAGGGGCACAAAACCGGCGTCGAAGCCGAAGTCGAACATCTGGTCGAGGTCATCAAGAACGATTGAGGGGCCCGTTCGCGGCTCGGGGGACTACATGGAAGCGTTTCTGATTGCCAACATGGCGCCGATTATGTTCGCGTCGCTCGTGGTGTTTCTGCTGCTGGGTTATCCGGTGGCGTTTTCACTCGGCGCAGTCGGGCTGATCTACGCGTTCCTCGGCATCGAGCTCGGGGAATTCCAGCCCAATTTTCTGCAGGCCCTGCCTGAACGCGTCTACGGCGTGATGAACAATGACACGCTGCTGGCCATTCCATTCTTCACCTTCATGGGGCTCGTGCTGGAACGCTCAGGCATGGCCGAGGATTTGCTCGACACCATCGGGCAATTGTTCGGCACGGTACGCGGCGGCCTCGCCTATGCGGTGATCTTCGTCGGCGCGTTGCTGGCGGCGACCACCGGCGTCGTGGCGGCGTCGGTGATCTCGATGGGCCTGATCTCGCTGCCGATCATGTTGCGATACGGCTACGATCGTCGCGTCGCGACCGGCGTCATCGCCGCCTCGGGTACGCTGGCGCAGATCATTCCGCCTTCGCTGGTCCTGATCGTGATGGCCGACCAGCTCGGCCGTTCGGTCGGCGACATGTATGAAGGCGCCTTCATTCCCGGGCTGGTCCTTACCGCCCTCTATGCCGGTTACGTCTTCCTCGTCAGCCTGATCTTTCCGAAGGCAACTCCAGGCCTGCCGTCCGAGGCAATCGGTTTCCGCGAAGACAACGGCAGCCGTGGACTGCTGTCGCTTGCCATACTCGCCGCGGTCAGCGTCGTTTTCGCCTGGTTCATGATGCGATCGTCGGACATGCACGGCGCCGACTTCGTCGTGTTCAGCATGTTCTACGGGATTCTGTTCGCATTCGGCATCGCCGTCATCAACTGGATCGTTCACCGGATCACCGGATTCCGCTTCCTGTCCCATATGGCCCAGCAGACTACGTTCGTCATGGTGCCGCCCCTGTTCCTGATCTTCCTCGTTCTGGGAACGATCTTCATCGGCATCGCCACGCCGACCGAAGGCGGCGCCATGGGCGCCACCGGTGCGCTGCTGCTCGGCGCAGCCAAACGCCGGCTGTCCTGGGACCTGATCCGCCAGGCAACTGAATCGACCGCGAAGCTCTCGGCCTTCGTCGTGTTCATCCTGGTCGGCGCGCGCGTCTTCTCGCTGACCTTCTACGGCGTCAACGGCCACGTATGGGTCGAACATCTGCTCACCTCGCTGCCCGGCGGACAGATCGGGTTCCTGATCTTCGTCAACCTCTTCGTGTTCTTCCTGGCGTTCTTCCTCGATTTCTTCGAGCTGGCCTTCATCATCATTCCGTTGCTCGGGCCCGCGGCCGAACACCTCGGCATCGACCTGATCTGGTTCGGCGTCATTCTTGGCGTCAACATGCAGACATCGTTCATGCATCCACCGTTCGGCTTCGCGTTGTTCTACTTGCGCTCGGTTGCGCCAAAAGATTCCTACATCGACCGCGTCACCAAGAAGCGCATGGATCCTGTCACCACCGGCCAGATCTATTGGGGCGCCGTGCCGTTCGTGATCATCCAGGTCATCATGGTGGTTCTCGTGATCCTGTTCCCGGCGATGGTGATGCACTACAAGGGCGCCGCATCGACCATCGATCCGAACAAGGTGAAGATCGAGGTGCCGCAGATCGACATTCCACCGCTCGACTTCGGACCGCCGAAGATTCAATAAGAGCGAGCCGATCCAATGAAAAAGGCCCGGAGCATGCTCCGGGCCTTTCGATTTGCGGCCACCAATTTTGCGACGTCAGTCGTGCGCGTGGCGGGCCAGGAATGAATCGTTCGCGATTTCGGCCACCTGAAACCATTCGTAGCCGTTGGTCGAGAACTGGGTGATCGAATCGTGGACCTTTTTGAAGTTCGCGTTTTTCTGTGCGACTTCGCTGTGAAGCTCTTTCGCAGCCTTGAAGCAGGCCTCCATGATCGGCTGCGAAAAGGCGTGAAGCTTTGCCCCGTTGGCAAGCAACTTGCGAAGCGCCGGCGGATTGACCTGATCGTATTTCGCCATCATCCAGTTATTCGCGTAGTGACCGGCGTGCTCGAGAATGGCCTGATAGCTCTTCGGCAATGCATTCCATTTGTCGAGATTGACAAAGGCCAGCAGCATCGGCCCGCTCTCCCACCATCCCGGATAATAGTAGTGCGGCGCGACTTTCACAAAACCGAGCTTCTCGTCGTCATACGGCCCGACCCACTCGGCCGCGTCGATCGTGCCCTTCTCCAGTGCCGGATAGATATCGCCACCGGCGATCTGTTGCGGGACGACGCCAAGCTTCTGCATGACGGTGCCGGCGAAGCCGCCGATCCGCATTTTCAAGCCCTTGAGATCGTCGACGGTCTTGATTTCTTTCCGAAACCAGCCGCCCATCTGGCACCCGGTATTGCCTGCCAGCAATGAGATACAGTTGTAGTTCTTGTAGAATGCGTTGAGCAGGTCCCTGCCCCCGCCCAGCATGTACCACGCCTGGTTGATGCGCATGTTGGGGCCGAACGCGACGTTTGATCCGAGCGCAAACGTCGGGTCCTTGCCGAAGTAGTAATACGATGCGGTATGGCCGATCTCGCACGTGCCGTTCGACACCGCGTCGACGACCTGCAAGCCGGGAACGATTTCGCCACCTGCAAATGTTTGAATCTGGAATTTGTTGTCGGTGGCCTCGGCGACAACCTTGGCCATGATATCGGCACCGCCGAACAATGTGTCGAGCGACTTCGGCCAGCTCGTCGGCATCCGCCACTTCAGTTCGGGCATCGACTGCGCAATCGCCGGTGCGGCAATCGCAGCCCCCGCAACACCCAGCCCTGTAGCCTTGATAAAATCGCGACGTTTCATCAATTAGCCTCCCATTGGATGTGTTTGTGTGCATGACGTCCTCTTGGCGGGACTGTTTCGACAGCTTGACGTGAAGTTGCACGCAAATCCACCACGATTGCGGCGGGTGCAGCGCAAAAAAAGCCCGGCCTTCTTACGAAGGCCGGGCCGAAAAATTGGAGCGTGTAGCTGGATCAGCCGCGCGTGCGCGAACGGATCATGAAGCTGTCATAGGTGTATTCGGCGACCTGCCACCACAAATACTCGTCCGAACGGTAGGCCTGCATGGCGTCGATCGCCTTCTTGAATTCCGGGTTCTTGCCGGAGATTTCGCCCCACAGTTCGTTGGTCGCCTTGAGGCAGGCTTCCATGACTTCGGTGGTGAACGGACG
>Ga0007871_1000195_pt1 | contig 16518 bp, 12 predicted proteins | sample CryBogCBH08Jun09_FD_71208 | JGI IMG/M metagenome (GOLD analysis project Ga0007871, IMG submission 71208) | Freshwater microbial communities from Crystal Bog, Wisconsin, USA - CBH08Jun09 | ecosystem: Environmental > Aquatic > Freshwater > Lake | place: Crystal Bog, Wisconsin, USA | collected...
TGGCCGGCACCCAGGGCCACATGAACCACAAGAAGATCGACCGTATGCTGGGGCTTGCCGAACAATGGCGGATGCCGCTGGTGTTCTACGGGGAAGGCGGCGGAGGCCGTCCCGGCGATACCGACCGGCTCGGCATGACCGGCCTTGATGGTCCATCGTTCGTGCAGTTCGCCAAGCTGTCGGGCCTCGTGCCCGTGGTTGGCGTTGTGTCGGGTTATTGCTTCGCCGGCAACGCCGCGATGCTCGGATGCTGCGATGTCATTATCGCGACCAAGAACGCCTCCATCGGCATGGGCGGCCCTGCGATGATCGAAGGCGGCGGCCTTGGCGTCTACCATCCCGCGGAAGTCGGGCCGGTCTCGTTCCAGTCGCCGAACGGCGTCGTCGATATCCTTGTGGAAGACGAGGAGGAGGCCACAAGTGTCGCGCAGAAGTATCTCTCGTATTTCCAGGGTGCGGTTCGCAACTGGAGCGCACCGGACCAGCGCCTGCTGCGGCGGGCCATCCCGGAGAACCGGCTTCGTGTCTACGACATCCGCCATGTCATAGACCTGCTGGCCGATGAGGGATCGGTGCTGGAGATCCGTCGCGATTTCGGCGTCGGCATGATCACCGCGTTCATTCGCATCGAAGGCAAGCCGTTCGGCCTGATCGCCAACAATCCGAAACATCTCGGCGGCGCGATCGACGCTGCCGCCGGCGACAAGGCCGCGCGCTTCCTGCAACTCTGCGACGCCTACGACATTCCGATCGTGTCACTCTGCGACACGCCGGGCTTCATGGTTGGTCCGGAGGCGGAGAAGACCGCGATCGTGCGCCATGTCGCGCGCATGTTCGTCACCGGCGCGAGCCTCACTGTGCCGCTGTTCGGCATCGTATTGCGCAAGGGCTATGGCCTTGGCGCGCAGTCGATGATCGGCGGCGGCTTCCATGCCTCCTTCTTCACGGTGGCATGGCCGACCGGCGAGTTCGGCGGCATGGGACTGGAAGGCTACGTACGGCTCGGTTTCCGCAAGGAGATGGAGGCGATTGCCGATCCGGTCGAACGCGAGACCTATTACAAGGACAAGGTCGCGCAGCTCTATGCCAACGGTAAGGCGACCTCGATTGCGTCGGTGCTCGAGATCGACGAAGTGATCGACCCCGCCGAAACGCGGGACTGGATCATGGCGGGCTTGCGGTCGGTGCCGCCGGCTGAACCGCGCAAGGAGCGGAAACGGCCCTGCATCGACACCTGGTAAAGCCGATCGGGTATCCCGTTTAGCGGATAACCCGACGACACCAGCGCGCTGTCCTGATCGCCGCCCAATTTAGCCGCCCGGCGCACGTCAACCGAGATCTGTTTCTTCTGCACTAAATCTTCTGCCCGCCCGGTGCACCGCTGCCCACATTGATGGTGATGCGCTGTACCTCGGTGCGGCCCTGCGGGTATTTCACCTCGACCGTCACCGTATCGGTCCCTGAAAAATCTGCCTTCGATCTGTAAAAGGCGACGAAGCCAGGCACTTCCAGCGCAAGACATTGTTTGTAGTTGGTAGCGCTGACCTTGCCGCGCTTGATGCTGAGCGTGCCGTTCGCGGGCGGGTTGAGCATTCGAATGGCGGGCAGGGGCCCCGACGTGCAGTCGGGCTTAACATTCAGATAGATTCCGACCTGAATATTTTTCGCCGCCGGTCCCTTGGCCGAACGTTCGACCGTTGTCGTCTGCGCCTCGCTTGCGGTCGGATGAACGATCAGGCTGAGGCCGATCGCACAGAAAATTCCAAGCGTGGAAGTACGTGTGTGGCGCATTGGGTGTCCCGAAATCTCAAAAATATGTGGATGCGCGGTGAGTATCGGCCGCATTGAGAATGAGACAAAACCGATGGTTTTGCAATTCACGACTATTTAGCTATTGGCGTTGAATGGTCCGGAGTATCGGTCCTGCATGGCCATTGTTCGGGACGATGCACTTGCCATCATCCTTTAACTTGATCAGGTTTATTCACCTGAGCCGTGATGCTCTATCCCGTATCGATTGCGTATCGCGCCGGGTCAGCAGTGAGGAGAACAACCATGACCGCTAAAAACGCCCAGCCACAGGTGGCCGCCGCCAACGCGGCTGTTCTCTCCGAACTGCCGTTCTCCGACCATCAGGATTACGTCGATGCCGAGCGGGGGTTTATTGCCAGCCTGCCGGACGCCACGATCCAGAACAGCGCCGGGCGGCAGGTCTGGAGCATCGCTGACTACGCCTTCCTCAAGGACGACCATGCACCCGCGACAGTCAATCCAAGTCTGTGGCGACAATCGCAGCTCAACTGCCGTCATGGCCTGTTCGAGGTGATCCCTGGCATCTATCAGATCCGCGGATTCGATATCTCGAACATGACGCTGATCGAGGGCCGAACCGGGGTCATCGTCATCGATCCGTTGGTCTCGGCGGAGACCGCGAAGGCGGGCCTCGAACTTTATTTCCAGCATCGCGGCAAGCGGCCGGTGGCTGCGGTGATCTACACACATTCCCACACCGATCATTGGGGCGGCGTGAAAGGTGTCATGACGCAGGAAGATGCGGACAGCGGCCGCGTGCCGGTGATCGCCCCTGAGGGGTTTGTCGAAGCGATCGCGCAGGAGAACGTGCTGGCCGGCACCGCGATGGTGCGCCGGGCGCAGTATCAGTTCGGGCCGTTGCTGCCGAAGGGTGTCAAAGGACAGGTCGATGCCGGGCTCGGCAAGACCTTGTCCAGCGGTTCGGTCACGCTGATCGCGCCCACCGATCTGATCAACCACGATCTCGAAACCCGCGTTGTCGATGGCGTCGAGATCGTCTTCCTGTTGGCGCCGGACAGCGAGGCGCCGGCCGAGATGCACATGTACTATCCGGCGTTCAAGTGCCTGAACATGGCCGAGAACACCGTACACAATTTTCACAACCTGCTGCCGTTCCGCGGCGCCGAGGTGCGCGATTCACGGGCATGGTCACGCTACATCGACATAGCGCTGGAAACTTTTGGCGATAAGTCCGACGTCCTGATCGGACAACATCACTGGCCGGTATGGGGCAATGCGGAGCTCAAATCCTATCTCGCCAAGCAGCGCGACCTTTACAAATATGTCCACGATCAGACGCTGCGCCTGATCAATCACGGTCATACGCCGAACGAGATCGCCGAATTGCTGGTGTTGCCGGACAGTCTCGCCCACGAATGGTACGCGCGCGGTTACTACGGCACCGTACGTCATAACGCCAAGGCGATCTACCAGAAGTATCTCGGCTGGTATGACGGCAACCCCGCCCATCTCGATCCGTTGCCGCCGGCGGAGGCCGCGAAGAAATACATCGATTACATCGGCGGGTTCGACACCGCGCTGGCGAAGGCAAAGGCCGACTACGCCAAGGGCGAATATCGCTGGGTTGCGGAGATCGCCAATCATCTGGTGTTCGCCGATCCCGCAAATGACGAGGCTCGGCAACTGGCCGCCGATGCGTATGAGCAGCTCGGTTATCTCTCCGAAGCCGCCACCTGGCGAAACTCCTACCTGTTCGCGGCACACGAGCTTCGCAACGGCGTGACGCAAATGTCGTCCAGGGGCGTGGCCCCGGATGCACTGGCGGCGCTGCCGCTCGACACGTTCTTCGATCTTCTGGCGGTGCGTCTGAATGGCCTGAAGGCCGTCGGCAAGACCGCTGTGCTCAATTGGATTTTCACCGATACCGGCCAGACCTATGTTCTCAATCTGGAGAATTGCGCGCTCACCCATCGTTCGGGGCAACGTGCCGCGCATGCCGATGCTACACTGACCTTAACCCGTCAGACACTCAACGCCATTATGCTGACGCAGACGACGTTCCCGGAGGCGGTGGGGGCCGGAAAGATCACCATCGAGGGAAATCCGGCAAAGCTGCTGGAATTGTTGTCGCTGTTCGACACGTTCAGTCCGACATTCGCTATCGTTGAACCTAAAACGCCGCGCGCTTGAGAGCGGCGGCCTTTCAGATCATTCGGCAGCCTGTTTGACGGTGTGCTCGTCGGAATGCGAGTCATCGTCGCTTTCCTTCGACCGAGCCCATCCGGACAACGTGTTCGAAAGCCTGTCGAGATAGAGATAGACGACCGGGGTTGTGAACAGCGTCAGCATCTGGCTCACCAGCAACCCGCCGACCATGGCGTAACCGAGCGGCTGGCGGATCTCGGCGCCGGTGCCGGTGCCGAGCATCAACGGCACACCGCCGAGCATGGCCGCCATCGTGGTCATCATGATGGGCCGGAAGCGCAGCAGGGCGGCCTTGCGGATCGATTCTTCCGGCGAGAGATGCTCGTCGCGTTCGGCGGCGATCGCGAAGTCGACCATCATGATGCCGTTCTTCTTGACGATCCCGATCAGTAGCACGATGCCGATCAGCGCGATCAGGCTGAAATCGAATCCGAACAGCATCAGCGTTGCCAACGCTCCCACGCCGGCCGAGGGCAGCGTGGAGAGAATGGTGATCGGGTGAATGTAACTCTCATACAGAATGCCGAGAATGAGATAGACGACCACCAGCGCCGCCAGAATGAGCAACGGCACGGTACCGAGCGATTGCTGGAAAGCCTGGGCCGTTCCCTGGAAGCTGCCGTTCAATGTCGGTGGTGCACCCAATTCGGATACTGCCTTAGTGATGGCGTCCGTCGCCTGGCCCAACGCTACGCCTTGCGCCAGATTGAAGCTGATCGTCGTTGCCGGGAATTGTCCCTGATGGCTGATGGAGAGTGGGCGCACCGGAACTGTCGTCCATTTCGCAAATACCGAGAGCGGCACCTGATCGCCCGTCGTGGGCGACTTGATGTAGATCTTGTTCAGGGTGTCGAGTTTGCCCTGAAGCTCGGGCAGGATTTCCATGACGACGTGGTAGCTGTTCACCTGCGTGAAGTACTGCGCGACTTGACGTTGGCCGAATGCGTCATTCAAAGTGTCGTCGATCAACTGCGGCTGGATGCCGTAGCGCGAGGCGGTATCGCGGTCGATCGTCAGCGTTAAGGTCGTGCCTTCGGTCTGCTGGTCCGTTGCGACGTCGCGTAGCTGCGGCAGCGTTTTCAGCTTGGCCAATATCTTCGGCGCCCAGGAATTCAGTTCGGTGAGATCGGCATCCTGCAGCGTGTACTCGAACTGCGTTCGTGTCGCGCGTCCGCCGAGCCGCACGTCCTGCGCCGCCTGCATGAAGGCGCGCGCGCCTTCTACCTTGTCGAACTGCGGTCGCAGCCGCGAGATGATCTGCTGGGCACTGGCTTCGCGTTCGTCGCGCGGCTTCAAGGTAATGTACATGCGCCCATTGTTAAGGGCACTCCCGCCGCCGCCGATCGCCATTGCGACGCCCGAAACGTCAGGATCGGCGAGGACAATCGCACCGAGCTTCTCCTGGATGCGTTTCATTTCGGCGAAGGACACGTCTTGACCCGCTTCCGTGACCGCCGTCAACAAGCCGGTGTCCTGCTGCGGAAAGAAGCCCTTGGGGATGATGACGAACAGGTATCCGGACAGCGCCACGGTTGCGAAAAACACGCAGAGCGTGGTGAAGCGCCAGCGTAGCACCAGATCGAGGCCCTTCTCGTAGGCATGAAGCATGGCATTGAAGCCGCGCTCGCTCAGCTGGTAGAGGCGTCCGTGCTGGCCTTCTTCGCTGTGTGCCTTGAGGAAGCGCGAGGCCATCATCGGTGTCAGCGTCAGTGATACCACCAGCGACACGAAGATGGTCATGGAAAGCGTGACGGCGAACTCGCGGAACAGCCGTCCGATGATGCCGCCCATCAGGAGCAGCGGGATCAACACCGCTACCAGCGAGATACTGATCGAGACGATGGTAAAGCCGATTTCGCCGGCGCCCTTCATGGCGGCGGCGAACGGTTTCTCGCCTTGTTCGATGTACCTGCTGATATTTTCCAGCATGACGATGGCGTCGTCGACGACAAAGCCGACCGATATGGTGAGCGCCATCAGCGAGAGGTTGTCGAGCGTATAGCCGAACACCCACATCAGGGCGCATGCGCCGAACAAGGCCAGTGGCACGGTGACGCTGGGGATGATCGTCGCCCAGATGTTGCGTAGAAAGATGAAGATGACCATGACCACCAGCACGATGGTCAGAAGCAGCGTGTATTGAACGTCCTTGACCGCAGCACGAATGGTCTGCGTGCGGTCGCTGAGGATCGACACGTGAATCGCCGGCGGGAACGCGGCGATCAGTTGAGGAAGCCGCGCCTTGATCTTGTCGACCGTCTCGATGACGTTGGCGCCCGGCTGCTTGAAGACGACCAGGAACACGCCGCGTTTGCCGTTCGCCCAGGCGGCTTGCTTGAGGTCTTCGGGTCCCGAGATCGCCTTGCCGATATCGCGAATCCGCAGCGGTCCGCCGTTGCGATAGGCGATGATGACGTCGTTCCAGTCTTTCGCTTTCAGCAGCTGGTCGTTGGCGTAGATGGTGTAACTGCGGGTATCGCCATCGACATTGCCTTTCGGACTATCGACGGTGGTGATGGCGATCTGGCTGCGGACGTCCTCGAGGGACAATCCTTTCGCGACAAGCTTTGCCGGATCGATCTGGATACGAACGGCAGGCTTCTGCTGACCGCCGATCGTCACCTGGGCCACGCCCGAGATCTGGCTGATCTGCTGCGCCATCTGCGTGTCGGCGTAATCGTCGACCTCCGTCAAGGGCACCGTGTCGGAAGTTACCGACAGCAGGAGGATCGGAGAATCCGCCGGATTCACTTTGCGGTAGGTCGGCGGCGAGGGGAGATTTTTCGGAAGCTGGCCGCCTGCCGCGTTGATGCCTCCGAGGACGTCGTTGGTCGCGGCATCGATACTGCGGTTGAGATCGAACTGAATGGTGATGGCGGTCGAGCCGAGCGAGCTCGTGGACGTCATCTGGGAAATGCCGGGGATTTGCGCGAACTGCCGCTCCAGCGGCTGGGCAACCGACGACGCCATGGTCTCCGGGCTCGCGCCGGGCAGGCTGGCCGATACCTGAATCGTCGGAAAATCGACCTGCGGCAGTGGGGCAACCGGCAGCAACGGATACGATACCAGACCGATAAACAGAATGCCCGCCATCAAGAGAGACGTTGCAATCGGATATCGAATGAACGGTGCCGAGATGCTCTCGTTCATGGCTATTGAGCCTTGGCTGAGGCTTGGCCGGCATCCGCGACGGTCATCGTTACGACCGAGCCCGGCTGCACCCTGTATTGCCCGGAAACGATAACGGTTTGGCCAGGCGCCAGGCCCTTTTCGATGATCGTCCGTCCGTCCGTCGACGCGCCGGTCGACACCTGCTGAAGCTTCGCCTTGTTGTCCTGATCGACAGTAAAGACATAGAGGCCGTTCGCGCCATGCTGGATCGCATCGTTCGGAACGACAACCGCGTCCTTCAATGTGTTGATCAGCAGTCGCGTGGAAACGGACTGACCCGGCCACAGCACGTGATCGGCGTTGTCGAACACCGCCTTGAGCCGGATCGTTCCGCTGGTCGTATCAACCTGATTGTTGATAAGGGAAAGCGTGCCCTTGGACAGCACCCTCTTGCCGTCGGTCGACAAGGCGATCACCTGCGGGGCATGGGCGGCGAGGGCATCCTTGATTGCCGGAAGGTTTTCCTCCGGCGCGGTGAAGATCACCGCAATCGGCTCGATCTGGGCGATCGTCACGATGCCGGTCTGCGTCGAGGCATTGACGATGTTGCCCTGATCGACCTGGCGGAAGCCCAAAACGCCCGCGATCGGTGCGCGGATCGTGGTGTAGTCCAGTTGGGTCTGCGCATTGGCAATGGCGGCGGTGTCGGCTTCGATCAGCGCGGTGACTTGCTGCACTGTCGAGCGCTGCGTGTCGGTCTGCTGTTGGGTCGCGAACTCACCTAGTTTGGTGTAGCGCTGCAGATCCCGCTTGGCGTTGACGAGATTGGCTTCGTCCTGGTCCTTTTTGGCTTTGGCCTGGTCGAGAACTGCCTGGAACGGTCGCGGATCGATCTGGGCCAGTACGTCGCCGGCTTTGACCAGTTGCCCTTCCTTGAAGGCGATCTTGTCGAGCTGACCATCCACGCGGGTCCGAACGACGACGGTGTTGAAGCCCTGCACCGTGCCGAGGCCTTCAAGATAAACCGGGAATTCGGTCTTCTCGACGGTGGCGACGGTGACGGGCACGCCGGCTCGCGCCTTGGCCGCGGTCTTGGCCTCCGGTCCTTTCGGCTGGTGATAGCGTTGCCAGCCAAAAACGCCGCCGCCAAGGATGAGAACTGCCACGATTGCGGTGGTCCAGCGCCCGATTTGAGACTTTTTCCGCGACTCGGCCATGCCGGCTTGACCCACAACTTATGGGGCCGGGAAACAGCTCCCCAGCCTGAGTCGAATTTAATATGCGTGCACTTAATGCGTAAACACACTATTATTTGAAAATAGATGTCTTTTCGGCAATATGGAGCTGACTGCGGCTCATGACACTCGACCTCAAGCGCCAGCTCGTCGCTCAGCTCATCGAGAGTTCGAGGCTGCTCCGCAATTATATCGATAACAGGGCCAAGGGCCGGGGCACGACGCGCGCCCAATGGATCGTGTTGTTCAGGCTGCGGCAGCAGGAAGGCTTGTCCCAGGTCGATCTCGCCGACGTGCTGGAGTTGCAGCCGATTTCGCTGGTCCGATTGCTGGACCGCCTGGTCCAGCAGGGGCTGCTGGAGCGTCGGCGGCATCCGAAAGATCGCCGGGCCAACCGGCTGTTTCTCACGCGGGCCGGGCGCGATCTGGTCGACGATCTCGACAGTCTGCGCGACTCCATTGCCACGGATGTCCTGAAGGACGTGTCGTCCAGCGCGATCGAAACCAGCCTGGAAGTTCTCAATTCCGTCAAGGACAACGTCAAGACCGGCGACGGCAAATCCGTCGACGTCGCTGCCGAATAACTTTGATCGTTTGAGCGCCAAAGCCGTCGCGCGTTAAAGTCGCCGCATGGTTATGTGCGGTCTTTTGTTGTGCCGCGACGCCATCTCCGTCATATCAGCGCGCCGAGCCTGCGAGGAACAAGATATGGACGAACTGAATGGACGGATGCTGGCCTGTCAGATCCTAATCACAGGATTGATCGCCCGCGTTGCGAATAACTCTCCCGATCCGCTCGCGTTTCTTTCGGATTTTCGCGACGAGATCAAAGCGGTCATCCGGCAGGTCAACATTGACGGCTCAGAGAGTCCTGATCGGATGCGGCAGGCTGCCCAGCGATCGGTGGATGAACTGTTCTCACTGATGAAGCCGCCGAGCAGTGACGCTTGATACGCGTTGCAGAGGTAATAGGAGGCCTTCTGCCACATCAGATTAGAACGATTCAAAGAGCATTCCGCAGGTGTTCGTCGATCCAGTTTAGAATGATTTTGATCTGGACATATTCAAAGCGCATTGCCGCGTGAATCCGCCGGATTGCATTGACCCGTATATCCCGCACCGATACCACCCTGTGACGTTTGGTAGCATCTGTAGGTGCTTAGCCATGCAGGGCGTTTAATTCAGGGGCGAGATGATGAGCGGGGCAAAGACACCGAGGTCGTTGCGTGCGGGCGCGCAGGAGACATCGGTTCACGACAACTTCCAGAGCGGTTCGACACTCGAAATCGGTGGCGTTTATAAGGTTTCGGCAGTTGCCGGCCTCATAGCCGTCGCCTCGCTTTCCGGTGCGGAAGCGCAGCAGTCACCCCTCCCGCCGGTCACGGTCGATGCCCCGGTCGTGCGCCCGCGTCCTGCTGCGCCGCGTTCTTCCGCGGATAACGTGCGCGCGCGAACCGCGCTCCGTCGTGCCAGCCGCAGGCGGGCGCCGCAAGCTCCCGCAGTACCTTTTCCGAACGCCGGTCAATTCGTGCAGCCGGATGCCGATCCTTACGCTAATCCGGATGCGCCGTATCAGGCAACGCGCGTGCAATCCAACAAGTTCACGGAGCCGCTGGTCAACACGCCGAAGACCATCACGGTTCTCACCAAGGACGTGCTCGAGGATAAAAACGCGACCTCACTGAAGGAGGTTGGCCGCACCACTGCCGGCGTCACGCTGGGAACGGGCGAGGGCGGCAACGCGTTCGGCGATCGGTTCTTCATCCGCGGCTTCGATGCCCGCAACGATATTTTTGTCGACGGTGTTCGCGATCCGGCGGTCAGCATCCGCGAGAATTTCTTCACCGAGCAGGTCGAGATCCTGCGGGGCCCTGCATCCTCTTATGCCGGCCGCGGAACGGCTGGCGGCGCGATCAATATCGTGACCAAGCAGGCGGGTGACAGAAATTTCTATAATGCGGACTCGACGCTCGGCACTGATGGCACCAAGCGCGTCACCTTCGACGTCAACCAGGTCGTTAGTCCGACAGTCTCGGTTCGGTCAGGTGGTTTGTTTCAGGAGGCCGGCATTGCGGGCAGAGCGCTGACGACCGACGATCGTTGGGGTGTGTTCGAAGCGGTTAAGTGGACTCCGACAGACAATATCAAAATCACTGCAAACTACGTTCACACCGACCTAAGCGGGCTGCCGGACTTCGGCGTGCCCTACCTGCATAGCGGGAATCTGAACGGACCGGCGACTGAATATGGCGTGCCGCGCAATACTTATTATGGCTTCGTGAATCGCGATTTCCAGCGGGCCATACAGGACATCGGCAGCGTCGCCGGTGAATTAAAGGTCAACGAGAACACCACCCTCAACACGCGCTTCCGCGCCGAGCGGTCTGTTCTCAACTATATTGGCACAATTCCGGAAAGTCCGGTCACCACGAATCCCGATCCGCTGCTGTGGACCTTTACCGCCAATCCGCAAAGCCGCTATCAAGTTACCAACGTATTGGCCAACCAGAGCGATGCGACGTTCAAGTTCGACACCGGACCGTGGCGACATACCGCTGTGACGGGTGTGGAGTTTTCGAACGAAAAGGTTTCGATCGACAAATACAGCGGCTTGAGCTCTGAAACGGTGCCGACCGATGGCAGCGTGTTCAACGGCTCGGGCAGCCTGAAGGGCGCAAGCATTTTCGATCCCGCCTATACGTATTTCCCGTTCGCTGGTGGGGCGTCGCTTGTTGGCAATCCGTCGGTCGTCAGCGTCGACACGAAGAGTGTCTACGTGATGGACACGGCAAACTACAATGACCGTGTCATTCTGAATGCGGGCGTTCGCTACGACGATTATGGCATTTCCGCCCATAACAACATGGTGTCGGCGCCATCGGTCGATGACGGGCTTGTGAATTACAACGTCGGCGTGGTCGTTAAACCGCTCCCGAATGCCAGCGTCTATGCGGCTTACGCGACATCGTCCAACCCGATCGGGTCGGAACTCGACGGTACATCTGCAAACTATGGCGGTGTCGTCTATAACACGGGGCAGATCGCGGGGCAGATTTTCGGACCTGAACGCAACAAGGCCGCCGAAGTCGGCACCAAGTGGGAGTTCTTCGATCGACGCCTGCTTGTAACGGGTGCGCTGTTCCAGACCGAAAAGACCAACGCGCGCGAGTCAGGCACCATAGACGGTGTTCCCAATACGATTGTTGCGGGTGCCGCTTATCGAATACAGGGTATCGACCTCGAAGTTGCAGGCAAAATCACGGACAGGTGGAGCGTCTTTGGCGGTCTCGTGCTGATGCAGTCGAAGGTGACCGCGTCGAACGTACTGCCGCCGGCGACCAGCCCTTACACCTCCAACGTTGGTCTGCAGCTTGCCAACATCGCGCATCAGTCCTTCAACGTACTGACGAAGTACAAGTTCGACGATGGCTGGGAGCTTGGCGGCCAGGCTACCTACCGTTCGAAGATCTATGGCGGCACGCTGCTGGCCGCAAATGCGGGAACGGAGTTGCCGAGCTACTGGCGCTTCGATCTCTTTGCCGAGAAGAAGATCAACAAGAACCTGACCGCGAAGGTGTTCGTGAACAACATCTTCAACAAGCTCTACTACGATGGCTTCTACCAGAGCGCCACGCCGTTCGTGTATGTCGCACCTGGCCGATCCGCATCGTTCCAACTGTCAGCCAAGTTCTGAGAAAATCGCATTGCCGGGATATTGGCGGATGCGGATTTCCCGGCACTTGAACCAAGGGCATCGATTGAATGCTGATCTGCGTGCCGGATGTGCTGAGCAAAAGTGACGTGGCGAATTTTCGTCACGTCATGGATGCCTCCGATTGGGAGGATGGTCGCTCGACCGCCGGAGCGCAGTCGGCGCTGGTGAAGAACAACGAGCAGTTGCCGCCCAACGGCGATGTCGCGCGAAAGCTCGGCAATCACGTCATCTCGGCGCTGACGTCAAATCCGAAGTTTGTTTCTGCGGCCATTCCGCTGCACATCTTTCCGCCGCTGTTCAATCGTTACGTCGCGTCGAACGGCCATCGCTTCGGCATTCATGTCGACAATGCCATTCGGGGCGATCACCTCACCGGAATGCGTATTCGGACGGACCTCTCGGTGACGCTATTTCTCTCCGAGCCCGAAGAATACGACGGCGGAGAACTGGTCGTTGAAGACAATTACGGTTCCCACGAGGTCAAGCTTTCGGCAGGAAGTCTGGTGCTCTATCCGGCCTCGAGCCTGCATATGGTCACGCCGGTTACGCGCGGCGCACGTGTCGCATCTTTCTTCTGGATTCAGAGCATGGTACGAGACCCTCACGCGCGTACGATGATCTATGACCTCGATACTGCAATTCAGGGGTTGGTCGCGCGGCTGGGGCGCGACGACCCTGAAACGGTCAAATTGACCGGCATTTATCACAACCTCATTCGGTACTGGGCGGAAGTATGAACAGGTCGATACCCCAATTCGCGCGGGCAGCAATGGTCGCGATTGCAACGCTGACGGTGGCGCTCCCCGCCGTTGCGCAACAGCCCGGCGGAGCCAATGCGCCGGCCTCTGTCCCGCAGGCGCAATCGACTCCGGCGCCGGCGCCCGCCGCGCCTTCCGCGACCTCGCCAACGCCTCCGGCCGCTGCTGCTCCCGCGACGGAGACTGCGTCCGGCAACACGGCGGTCGCGCTGAAACCGGAAGCGCTGGTGCCGCACGAACTGTCGCCCTGGTCGATGTTCATGTCGGCCGATATCGTGGTCAAGGCCGTGATGATCGGGCTTGCCTTTGCATCGCTGGTGACCTGGACCGTATTCTTCGCGAAGATGTTCGAGCTTGCCATCGCCCGCCGAAAGCTTGCTGGCGCGTTGGGGCAGATCTCCGATAGTCGGTCGCTGGCGGAAGCTCAGCTTGCGCTCGGCAAGAAGGGGAACGTCCTGTCGTCGTTGCTTGCTGCCGCGATGCATGAAGCACGACTTTCCGCCGGCATATCGAGCGACAGCGGAATCAAGGAGCGCGCAGCATCCCGCTTCACCGAAATCGTTCGCGCTGAATCGCGCCGCATCCGTCTCGGCATGGGCCTGCTCGCGACCATCGGTGCGACGTCGCCGTTCGTCGGTCTGTTCGGCACCGTGTGGGGCATCATGAACAGCTTCATCGGTATTTCGAAATCTCAAACCACGAACCTGGCGGTGGTTGCGCCGGGCATCGCGGAAGCACTGCTGGCGACGGCGATGGGGCTGATCGCGGCCATTCCCGCGGTGATCATCTACAATCACTTCGCACGCGTGACGAAAGGCTATCTGGAACAGGTCGGGCGGGCATCCGGATCTGCGGGACGTCTGCTGTCGCGCGATCTCGATCGTACGCATGGCGGCATGCACTCTCGCGCGGCGGCGGAATAACCGATGGGCGCCTCGATTGCCGACCCCGATCTTGGCGACGACGATGATTTCGGTGAAACCCACGAAATCAACGTCACGCCGTTTATCGATGTCATTCTCGTCCTGCTGATCATCTTCATGGTGGCGGCACCGCTGTCCACCGTCGATTTACCGGTCAGCCTGCCGACCTCGACGGCGACGCCGCAGAAGAAGCCGGACAAGCCGACCTACGTGACGATCAAGTCCGATCTGGCGGTTGCGATTGGCGAGAACATGGTCAAGCGTGTCGATCTGGTTCGCTCGCTCGACGCCATGCCCGACGCGAGCAAGGATCGTTTCATTTTCCTGCGCGCAGACCGGGCGGTGCCTTACGGTGAACTGATGGACGTACTCGAGATCCTGCGCACTGGCGGTTACGCAAAGATCAAGCTGGTGGCGCTCGAAGGCGTGCCCGATGGCGTTCCGGGCGCAGCCCCGGCAACGGGAACGCCGAAGCCTTAACGACGGCAGATATGTCCGACCCTGAACTTGCGCATAAGCCGTCCCGGCGGCTCTGGATTTTCTCCGCGATCGGCGCGCTGGCCATTCATGCGGCCTGCGTAGCGTTCGCCGTTGCGCATATGCAGCCCGACGACTCGGACGAGGATCTCGGTGCACCGGCGATCGAGATCGGGCTGGAAATGGCGTCGCCGCGTACCGAGGTGACCGACCTGCCGCCGGGACCTGACACCGAGGCCTCCGCGGCATCGCCGGCAGTCACCGAGCAGAAGGCGGTCGAGAAGGAAACCGAACTGCCGACGGCCCAGCCAACCGAGAGCGAGGAGCCAGACCGGGTTGTCTCGCCCGACGAGTCCCACAAGCCCAAGGACGACGACCCCGACGTCGCTGCCAAACAGCAGACCGCATCGACCGAGGCCGTCGCGTCGGAAGCGACAGCGATGCCGACGGTACAGGCCGCGCAGGAGTCGACAAAATCCGTCGCGCCCGCGATTGGAACGGGCGAAAGCGCGCGCCGCATTCGGGCGACCTGGCAGAAGGAGCTTGTGGCTCATCTCGACAAGCACAAGCGTTATCCGGCGGGCAGCTCGCGCAAGACCGTCGAGATCATGGTGAACTTCGTCCTCGATCGCGTTGGCCACGTGGTCTCGACCAGCATCGTCAAGGGCTCTGGCGATCCCGCATTCGACGAGGCCGCATTGGCGATGGTACGCCGCTCCGATCCGGTGCCGGCACCGCCGCCGTTGATTGCCGACGAGGGCCTGAGCTTTACGCTGCCGGTGATCTTCCGGGTCAAGGGACACGGATAGGCGCGCGAAAGACCGTTCCCCGAAGGGAGCGGTCGAAGCGGACGACCGGATCAGTACGTCGCGCGGCCGCCGGAAATGTCGAACACCGCTCCCGTGGAGAAGGCGCAGTCTTCCGACGCCAGCCATGCCACCATGGCCGCGAGTTCTTCCACCAGCACGAAGCGGCCCTTCGGAATTTTCGACAGCATGAAATCGATGTGCTGCTGCGTGAGCTGATCGAAGATCGCGGTCTTGGCCGCCGCCGGCGTCACCGCGTTGACGGCGATCTCATGCCCCGCCAGTTCCTTGCCCAGTGATTTCGTCAGCGCGATCAGGCCGGCTTTCGAGGCCGAATAGTGCGCGGCATTCGGATTACCTTCCTTGCCGGCGATCGATGCGATGTTGACGATGCGGCCGTAGTTCTGCTTGACCATCGTCGGTACGATGGCCTTGCAGCAGATGAACGGCCCATCGAGATTGATGCGCATTACCTTGCGCCACTCGTCGAGATCGGTTTCCCACACCGTCTTGTTGATGCCGGCGATCCCCGCATTGTTCACCAGGATATCGATGCGGCCGAGCGCGGCGAGGGTGGCATCGCGCGCCTTTTCGACGGCGGCGAGATCGGAGACGTCGACCTTGAGAGCGGTCACTGCCGCGCCGATCTCCTTTGCGGTTTTTTCAGCCAGCGCTTGGTCGTGATCCCAGATGGCAACTTTCGCGCCCGATGCAACGAAGCGCTCGGCGATGGCGCGGCCGAACCCTTGAGCGCCGCCAGTGACAACGGCGCAGCGGCCGTTCAGATCGATCTTGTTCACGTGAAGATTCCTTTATTCATGGGCGCGTGACCGGCTGACGTTTGCCGGACACTTGCAGTGTTCAGAGCGTCCAGCCGCCATCGATGATATGCGCGACACCAGTGGTGAAGGCGCTCTCGTCGCTGGCGAGATAGACGGCGAGCAAGGCGATTTCATCTGCGGTACCGAGCCGTCCCATCGGTTGCCGGCTGACGAACATTTCCCTGCCGCCTGCACCCAGCGACGCCGCACGGCCCAGCATCGACGGTGTCTCGATCGTGCCGGGGCAAATGCAATTACAGCGGATGCCCTTGGTGATGAAGTCGGCTGCGACGGCGCGCGTCAGGCCGGCGACAGCGGCCTTGGTCGCGCCGTAGACGTAGCGGTTCGGCGCGGCCTTGAACACGCCCGCGGCGGACGCGATGTTGATGATCGAGCCTTTGCCCGCCGCGAGCATTCCGGGCAGGAAGGCCCGCAAGGTGCGGTGCATCGATTTCACGTTGATGTCGAAAGAGAAATCCCAGTCGGCGTCGTTGCAATCGAGCACCGTGCCGTGATGCACGAAGCCGGCTGCATTGAGCAGGATGTCGACATTGCCGACCCGCTTTGCCATCGCCTCGACCGCTGCGCCGTCGCGCACGTCCAGCCGTGCCACTTCGGCGACGCCTTCGCCGCTGAGCGATGCAAGATTCTTCTCGTCGATATCGGTCGCGAACACCGTCGCGCCTTCGCGGGC
>Ga0007871_1000196_pt1 | contig 16516 bp, 15 predicted proteins | sample CryBogCBH08Jun09_FD_71208 | JGI IMG/M metagenome (GOLD analysis project Ga0007871, IMG submission 71208) | Freshwater microbial communities from Crystal Bog, Wisconsin, USA - CBH08Jun09 | ecosystem: Environmental > Aquatic > Freshwater > Lake | place: Crystal Bog, Wisconsin, USA | collected...
ATTTGATGTCGATGCATCCCGACGATGATCATTTATAACGATCTGATTTAGGAGGTGCGAGATGTTACAAATCTTCTTTGTTTTTGCAATTTTCACATTGTCGATGGAGACAGCAAATTCAGCAGACGCTTATCCCGTCAGCGGCGCCTGGGCGCTTGTTCAGCCGTCCTCGCCCCAGCTTCAGGTCCGGGCATGCAAGACTTTCGACCGGTTGGGTTTGGAAAGAGTCACCGGTGACGCCATCGGCGGAGGAGAGTTGATTGTTTTCAATGGCCCCAAGCGTCACGACTTCGGTGGCTATGCCGATGACGTTACGCCCAACATTTCGACCCGGCGCTTGTCGGACAAGCGCTACGAAATTGTAGATCGATGGACGAGCGATGGCGAGGGTGGGGTTTCACCTGGGCCAAAGCGCCGTCGTTACACGCTAACGGTTCTTGGGCCTGATGCGATCGAGATCAAGGAAGGCCGATACAATCCGGCGCGATATGTCAGGTGCGGATCTCCTCATGGGAATACGGCAGAAGGTAATAAAGCAGCGGTGTCAGGGTCCACAAAAGTTGAGCTGCCGCCGAGTATCGCCGTGTCGATCGAGGACGCTCGTCAACTTTGCGGCTTCAAGTCGATCCCGCCGGGAGCGGTGAGATCCATTGACCTGAATGGAGATGGCATCAACGATTATATTATCGATTATGGGGCGATGGGGTGCCGGGGTTTCTGCGGGTCAGCCGGGTGCCTGCATGAACTATGGGTATCGAAGGATGCAGACTTCGTCCGCAGTCTGAGCGAAAACATGCATGGGGTCGAGCGGATCGAACCACGAGAATCTGGCAACGATGTCATTGTCGCGATGCACGGGTCGTCCTGCGGCCGAGTTGGTTCAAACATCTGTCGGTTTCGTCTGCATTGGGACAAATCGAAACTGACACGACAGCAGATCACGAAATGATGCTTGATTGGATGAGATAATGCCATGAAGCGGCGCTTAAAGCGCGCCGCGTCAGATTGTCTGATCGATGGCCTCCATTCAACAGTTTGGCGAGTTCTTCCATTTCTTCCAATGAGCATCAATCGCGGCTTATCTATCGGGTTCTGACAGAGAGCGGCCTCGACCACGGGATTCATCAGTGCAGCGGCTTTACGAAAGCGCTGACGAAGAGACCAAGAAGCGCCACCAGCCATCTTGTTTTGAAGGGACCGCTGGTCGGTCGGCCCGCGATCCCGATGGTCCGCAGGTAAAGCAGGCTGCCGACAAAGACGCCGTAGCTCTTTCTGAACTCGCCATTGAGGGATGCGATGCGTACGAGATCAGATCCTTGGCACATTGTTCGTTCGTGTCGACCACACATCTCAGAAACTCCCATGTTATCCGGGATTGTATATAGGAATTTAATCCTTGAGACAAGTATGTTCAACAATCAAGGGATCGTGAGCGGACTTCCCCATTTGGAGGCTGTTTCCACAATCCAGCTGCGGTAGAGCGCGAGCGGCGTCACCCCGGTGAGGCCACCACAGCCCGACGTGTTCCGCGGACCCGTCGACCAGCTCACGATGCCAAAGATCGTCGAATGGCCATTCAGGTCGAGAAGCACCGGCGCCCCTGAATCTCCGGTGCAGGCGCCGAGGCCCTGGCGCAAATTGTTTGTGAGTGGGTCGACCAGCCGAACCTGAAGCGTACCGGGTTTGCCGATGACCGCGAGGCTGGCTGCGCGGGCAACCCCACCACTGGCGCCGTTCCCACGCTCAGCGACACCCATACCGACAACGGTGAAACGCATGCCGATAGTGATTGGTATAAGCGCTGGGCCGAGCGAGGCTGTCGGGCCTGATGAGGAGTGGCTGCCCATCTGCAAGAGCGCCACATCAGCGGTTGCGCGATGAGCCAGCAAGCTTTGCATCTTAAATTGCGGATGAACCGCAACCCGCTTGACGTCGAGCAGGCGCGGCGGATGGTTTTTGTAGTCCACCACCTTATAGTCGGTATCCGGCGCGACGCAGTGTCCGGCGGTTAAGATAAGATCCTTGGCGATCAGGGCGCCGGTACACGACGTGCCGCGCGAACCGACAATGGTCACGACAGCGCTTGCGACGGCGCCGCTGGGTGCGGATCCGCCCCCTACCATGGCTGGGGAGGCAACAGGAATCATGCCGCAAATCAGGACAGCCAGGTGAGTAAAACGCATCCCTCTTCGAAGCATGCTTGAACAAAATGTCAATCCTGGAATATCCCGTCACATCGTTCTGCGGTCACGGCCACGCAGTTCGTGCGGAAACGGACCGTCAGCGACGATCATGATGAAGATATCTCTCAACTCGAGGGAAAAGCCTGGCTGGTTCTGATCGAGATATGCCGCAACGGCAGAGTCGATGGCGGCAGCGGCACCCGAGCGCGACCGGATCCCGAAGCGGCGGCTATCGGTAAGTTCAAGCCTCGATCTGCGCGTATGTCTCATTTGTATTCGAACGAATGCCAAATCCCGTGATGCTTAGAAATTTACTGACCTGAAACAAGAAATCGCAACACGTGGACTTTACCTACGCCGCGATCGGGACCGTGAGAGGAAGCTAGGAGGTAGGTCTAAAAATGCGAATGCGGGTTGTTGATTTATTTTGTGGTGCGGGTGGATTTTCATATGGCATGCAGACGGCTGGCCACCACGTGGTGGCTGCGATTGATTATGGGGGACGTCAACTCGCGGTTCATGCCGCAAATGTACCCGAGACCGGATTGCGGTGGAGATTTGGCCGATTTCGGCGCGGCGTTGCGCGCGACGCCTCCTCGAAAGGAGGCCGTCGCCGGGCCGATCTTGCCGATGTTCTTTCAATGGCTCCCGATATTGCCGAGCTCAATCCCGATGTGATTGTGGGTGGCCCGCCCTGTCAACCGTGGTCAAAGGCCGGACCGAAAGTCGGGGATGCCGATCTCCGTGCCAGGCTGACTGAAGCTTTTGGCATCATCGTCGCAGCGGCTGGACCGCGTTACTTCGTGCTGGAGAACGTGCCGCAGATCCGCGGCAGCGTGGCATTTCGGCGAATGAAGCACATGGTTCGTCGCGCCGGATATGGTCTGACCGAGATGGTGGTCAATGCCAGCGAGTTTGGTTCGGCCCAAAGCCGCGATCGTTTCCTCTGCGTTGGCGCCGTGGATGAGGCAGACGGATGGTTCCGCGACTACATGTTGGAAACCAAATCTGCGCAACCGATGACGGTCGCGGACATCCTGCCCGATTTCGGCGTTGAACTGTATCGTCGGGATTCACACTGGGTCTCGACCCCGGATGCCAACCACGTCGTTCCGCAAAGAGGTCGAGGCCATCGGTTGAAGGATGCGGACAACCGGGTTCTGAAAAAGGCGGGCGATAGCTTCAAGGCCTATTGGCGATATCCGGGCGGCACCTCATCGGCGGGCATTCGCCGCACCGACGAGCCGATGCCCACGATCATCAAAAGTTCGGCCGGAGGACCGGGGCAGTCGTATCGCCCCCGGAAGGGCGATGCGATCGATCTGAGACTGCTGCCGATCCCGACGCTCGACGAACTGTCGCAGGTCGCCGGTTTCCCGCGGGGATGGGACTGGAGCGTGCGGGATGGTCGCAAGAAGCGGGCAAAAGCCGGCTGCGATGGGGACGAGGAATTGTCGCCTATTGAGATGCTGGCAAATGCAGTACCTCCGCCGTTGGCGGCGGCCATCGGCCGCGCATTGAATGCACACGCGACGAAGCGCATTCCCGTCGTGGCACGTCCGGACTGGCAGGTCCCCGAAGCGCATGTCGAATGGCTTGCCCGAACACGCAAGGTGACCGACGAGTCCCTGGAACGGCAGATGGCCGCTTTGCGCGAGGCCAAGAGCTATGTGCGTGGTCATGATCTTCCGGATACCAAAGCCGAAGTGGCAGCCTTCGACAAGGTTGCGGCGATTGTCCATGGTGCGCTGGACGAACGGCATCGATCGACGTTGCGTGGCGCACTCATCGATTTCGCCGGGTGGGAATCCTACGCGCGGTCGCTTCCATCCGAAGCTGAAATCAGGAGAGCGATGAGGGTCAGGCCTTATCTGCGCGATTGCCCCGAGGCATTGAGGGCAGAACTGGCGGCGGTTGAATTCGACAGCGAATTTCACGAGCTTCCGGAAGAACGCCGGGCGGAATGGCGCCAACGAGTGATCGCATTGTTTGAGGCGGGTGACCCCTGGCCTTATTCGACGTCGAACGAGCAACCCGACCTTGATTATGATCGGGAAGACGACGAAGACACCTCTGCGCCACCTTTGCTGATGCGACGGCGTGCCCGTGCCTGAATCATCAGTCCGAATTGAAACTCAGGGGATTCCGTCGCCGCTGTAACTTGCGGCGACGGTCTCGGCAAGCGCAGAAATCCGCTGGTTGCTTTCGATATGTGGATTGCGGATCATACTTGCGCCGCGACCAGCTTCGGAGGTGTCTCCGGATTTCATCGACGCCTGCAATTTCGGCGCAAGCTCAAGTCACCGAAGGGCCTCGGGCGCCACGAATGCATCCGGAAGCAGTGAACATAAGTTCCGGATCGGTCATCGTCCGTTCAAATCTCGGAACCGAACGTCTAGCCGGCGTCGGCCTTGAGGCCTGCAGCCGCAATTCCGGCCAGGGCGCAGGCCTCGTCGTTATCCGACGTATCGCCGCTGATCCCGACAGCGCCGATCACTGCGCCGCCGGTATCCCGGATCAGGACGCCTCCGGGCACCGGCACCAGTGCGCCTTTTGCCATGGTGTTGATCGCGCTGACGAAGAACGCTTGCTCCGTCGCACGCTTGAAGATCGCTCGCGATCCCATGCCCAGCGAGAGTGCACCATAGGCCTTGCCGTGGGCAATCTCCCCCCGCAGCAGGCTGGTGCCGTCCTGCGCGGCGAAAGCCTTGGTGGCGCCGCGTACATCGAGCACGGTGACGGCGAGCGGGTTAAGCTTCAGCTCCGCGGCCTTGGCGAGTGCGGCGTCGAGAATTTTGCGGGCGACATCGAGCTTGAGTTCAGTCATCGGTAGTGTCCTTTGGGGTTGAAAGGCTCAGGAATTGACAGGAGTGCCGTCGAGACTCATCGCCAGCACGCGTGCGACGTGCTGCGCGGTGCGACGGGCGCCGTCTTTGATCTGGTGGCGGCACGAGGTGCCGTCGGCAACGATAAACGTCTTGGTATCCGTGTCGCGCACGGCAGGCAACAGCGACAGTTCAGCCATCTCCATCGACGCGTCGTAGGTGTCCGCGCCGTAGCCGAATGCACCGGCCATGCCGCAGCAACTCGATTCGATCGGCGTGACCTCAAGATCGGGGATCAGTCGCAGCACCTTCATGGCCGGCGTGAAGGCATCGAATGCCTTCTGGTGGCAATGGCCGTGGACCATGGCCTTGTCGCCGATGGGTTTCAGCGGCAGCTTCAAACGGCCATTGGTGGCTTCGTGTGCTAGAAATTCCTCGAACAGCAATGCGTAGGCGCTGACTGTTTTGGCGTTGTCGTCGGAGCGAAGCGACGGCAATTCGTCGCGCAAGGTCAACAGGCAGCTTGGTTCGAGACCTACGATCGGCACGCCACGCGCGGCGAACGGCGCGTAGGTTGCGACCAGCCGATCGAGTTCGGCGCGCGCTTCGTTCACCAGCCCGGCGGAGAGGAAGGTACGACCGCAGCACAGCGGTTTGCGATCTTCGGCGCGCGGCAGATGTATGCGATAGCCGCCGGCGATCAAAACGCGCAGGGCGTCGTCGAGGTTTTCGCGCTCGTAGGCGCGATTGAAGGTGTCGGCAAACATCACGACTTCGGGACCGTCAGCCGAACCGAACGTTTCCGCATCGGGTGCAAACACATCGCGCCGCCATCGCGGCAGATCACGCCGCGCGCTGATGCCGGCGAATTTCTCCAGCGCGGTCCGAAGCAATGGGCTGTTGTTTCGTGCGTTGGCCAACGGTGCGAGCCGTGCAGCCAGCCCGGCATAGCGTGGCAGATAGCCGATCAGGCGGTCGTGCAACGACAGGCCATGAGTGGCTGCGCGCGCGGCCAATACCTCGATTTTCATCTTGGCCATATCGACGCCGGTCGGGCATTCGCGCCGGCAGGCCTTGCACGAAACGCAAAGCTTCATGGTTTCGGCCATGTCGTCCGACGCCAGTGCTTCGGGGCCAAGTTGCCCGGAGATCGCCAGCCGCAAGGTATTGGCGCGGCCGCGGGTGACGTCCTTCTCGTTGCGCGTGGCGCGATAGGACGGGCACATCACGCCGCCTTCGAGTTTGCGGCAGGCGCCGTTGTTGTTGCACATCTCGACCGCGCCCTGAAAGCCGCCGCCCGCACCGGAATAGCCCGACCAGTCGAGTGCGGTTTTCAGTTCCGGAACGCGATAATCCGGCGCGTAGCGGAATAGCGAGCGATCATCCATCCGCGGCGGATCGACGATCTTGCCTGGATTGAGCAGGTTTCCGGGATCGAAGCGGTGTTTGACCTGCTTGAAGTCCTGCACGATGCGCGAGCCGAACATCGCTTCGTGGAATTCCGAGCGGACCAGGCCATCGCCGTGTTCGCCGGAATGCGAGCCCTTGTATTCGCGCACGATCGCGAACGTCTCTTCGGCGATGGCGCGCATCGCCTTGACGTCCTTGTCGAGCTTGAGATTGAGCACAGGCCGCACATGCAGGCAGCCTTCCGAGGCGTGCGCATACATGGTGCCGCGCGTGCCGTGCTTCTCGAAGATGCGGTTGAGCCGGTCGGTATAGTCGGCGAGGTGCGGCAGCGGCACCGCGCAATCCTCGACGAATGAGACCGGCTTGCCGGCCTCCCGCATCGACATCATCACGTTCAGCCCGGCGGCACGGAAATCCGCGATGCCGGATTGCAGTGCTGGCTCGGTAACGTCGACCACGCCGCCCCATTTGCGGGGTGGATTATTCCAGCCGAAGCCTAGATCGGTCATCAATTCATTGAGCCGCTGCAATTGGCGCAGATTGTCGGCCTGATTCTCTTCGGCGAATTCCACCACCAGAAGGGCATCGGGATCGCCGCGCACGACGGCGTTGATGACCGGTTGGAACATCGCGATGTCGCGACCGAGCCCGATCATGGTGCGATCGACCAGTTCGACGGCGATCGGCTTCAGCTTCACCAGATGTTGTGCGGCGTTCATCGCCTCGTAGAAACTGCCGAAATGGCAGACGCCGACCGCTTTGTTGCGAATCAACGGCCATAGCTTCAGTTCGACCTGCGTGGTGAAGGCGAGGGTGCCCTCGGAGCCGACCAGGAGATGCGCCAGATTGTTCGGCGTGTTGCGCGGCACCAGCGCGTCGAGATTGTAGCCGCCGACGCGGCGCTGCACCTTCGGAAACCGTTCGGATATCTCGGCGGCTTCCCGCTCGCCGAGCGCCAGCATGTCACGAAACAGCCCGCTGCCGTCAGCTTGTAGCGCCTCGTCGCGTTCGACGGGACCGAAATTCAGCAACGCGCCGTCCGCCAGCGCGGCCTGCATCGACAGGGTGTTGTCGCGCATGGTGCCGTAGCGCAGCGATCGGCCGCCGCAGGAATTGTTGCCAGCCATGCCGCCGATGGTGGCGCGTGAGGCGGTCGAGACATCGACGGGAAACCACAACCCGTGCTTCTTCAGTTGACGGTTGAGATCATCGAGCACGATGCCGGGCTCGACCACGCAAGTGCGCTTGTCGACGTCGAGCGAAACGATCTTGTTCAAATACTTGGAAACGTCGATGACGATGCCGTCGTTGATGGTCTGGCCGCACTGCGAGGTGCCGCCGCCACGCGGCGTGACGATCCGCCCGTCGTCCCGTGCAATGGCCATGGCGCGCAAGGCTTCGTCGGTGGTGCGCGGCACGACGACGCCGAACGGCATGATCTGGTAGAACGATGCATCGGTGGCGTAGCGGCCACAGTTGAAGCGGTCGAATAGAACGTCACCGCTGATCTCGCGCTTAAGCCGCGCGGCAAGCGCGCCGCCGTCGTCGGCCTTCGTGGTACTGCCGGATGTCGACGCCAAGATCAGGTCTCGCCGGAACGCAGATGTGCGACGTCAGCCGACGGCGCTGTGGTCTGCTGTTCGCGGAGGTAGGCGCAGACCGCGTCGCATTTCTTGCGCATGTGTTCGAACATCAGCAGACCGAGCTCTTCGCCGGCGCGACGGCGCAGCGCGTCGATGATGGCTTCATGCTCCCGCATGGCGTCGCCGAGTCGCTCAGATTTGAGATTGGCGGAGTAGCGCAGCCGCCGGATCACCGCATTGGCACTGGCGTAATTAGCGCTCAACACCGGATTGCCCGCAGCATCGACGATAGCCTGGTGGATCATCTGGTTGAGGCGGAAATATTCGGTCAGTTCACGGCGCAGATAGCTCGTGTACATATCGAGATGCAGCCGTTCGACCGCCGCGATGTCCTCATCCGAAATGCGCGCACAGGCGAGGCGGCCGGCCACGAAATCGAGTCCGGCGATCACTTCGAACAGATGGCGGATGCCGGCTTCGGTGAATTCACGCACCCGTGCGCCGCGATTGGGCAGCAGTTCGACCAGGCCTTCCGCCGCCAGCACCTTGAGCGCCTCGCGCAACGGGGTTCGGGAGACAGCGAAGCGGGCGCAGAGTTCGCGTTCGGGGATACGGGCGCCGGAAGGCAGATGTCCTTCCACGATGAAGTCGCGCAGCCGGCCGAGAATGTCGTCATGCAACGACGCCGGCTGGTCCTCGAACGGCTCATAGCCGCCGATGCGCATAAGATTATTCAAAACAGCTCACCCCGATGGATGCCGCGAACGCTGAACCCGGTAGAAACCCGCAATGAACCCTGAAATCCTCGTGTTCTGGTCCTCTCTAGCCGGTTTTGCGGTTGTAACGAAGCGTAATTTGAATACACTCCGGCCGCAATTCAAAAACCTCAAGCGAGATTTTGAATGCAAAGTTTTCGGGAGATCGACATGGCGTTGCATACCGGCAGGCATTTTCTCCAGATTCCGGGGCCGACCAACGTGCCGGACCGGGTGCTGCGGGCCATGGACATGCCCACCATCGATCATCGCGGCCCGGAATTCGCCGAGCTTGGCTTCGAGGTGCTGAAAGCCTGCCAGAGCGTTTTCCAGACCACCCAGCCGGTGATCATCTATCCGTCGTCCGGCACCGGTGCGTGGGAAGCGGCCATCGTCAACACGCTGTCGCCCGGCGACAAGGTACTGATGGCGGAGACCGGGCAATTCGCCATGCTGTGGCGCCGGCTGGCGGAGCGTTGCAAGCTCGAGATCGACATGGTGCCGGGCGACTGGCGGCACGGAGCCGATCCGAAAGAAATCGAGGCGCGGCTGGCCGCTGACAAGCAGCATCAAATCAAGGCGGTGATGGTGGTTCATAACGAGACCTCCACCGCCTGCGTTACCGATATTCCCGAGGTCCGCGCGGCGATGGATCGCGCCAAACATCCGGCGCTGCTGATGGTCGATACCGTCTCCGGGCTCGGATCGCTGGATTACCAGCACGACGCATGGGGTGTCGATGTCAGCGTCAGCGGTTCGCAGAAGGGCCTGATGCTGCCGCCGGGACTGGGTTTCAACGCGGTGTCGGAAAAGGCGCTGGCCGCCTCGAAGGCCAACGGTTCAATGCGATCCTATTGGGATTGGCACGAGATCCTCGCCGCCAATAAGGCGGGTTCGTGGCCCTATACCCCCGCGACCAATCTGCTGTATGGCCTCAAGGAAGCGATCGCGATGCTGCATGAGGAGGGGCTTTCCAACGTGTTCGCCCGCCACAAGCGTCACGGCGCGGCGGCGCGCGCTGCGGTGCGCACCTGGGGGCTCGACATGGTCTGCCAGGAGCCGGCGCATTATTCGCCGGCCCTGACCGCGGTGATGATGCCGTCGGGGCATGACGCCGACCGCTTCCGCGACATCGTGCTGACCCATTTCGACATGTCGCTCGGGACCGGCCTTGCGAAGCTGAAGGGTAAGGCGTTCCGGATCGGCCATATCGGCCATTTCAACGATCTGATGCTGATGGGGACGCTCTCCGGCGTGGAGATGGGGCTCGATCTCGCCGGCGTTCCGCATCAGGCGGGCGGCGTGCTGGCGGCGATGGATATTCTTAAGCGGCAGGATACCATTCCGATGGTGCAGCCGCAGACCGCCGTGGCCTGATCGACCGTTTGCGCCAGCGAGACCAAAGGAAAAACGACAAGCGATGAATATGGCCGCGCCAGCAAACGACGATCTGCTCTATTCCGTGACCGACGGCATTGCCCGCGTCACGTTCAACCGGCCGCAGGCGCGCAACGCCATGACGTTCGCCATGTACGAGCAGCTTGCGGCGATTTGCGAGCAGGCCAACACCGACCGGTCGATCAAGGTTCTTATTCTCACCGGCGCCGGCGACAAGGCCTTTGCCTCTGGCACCGACATTTCGCAGTTCCGCGCCTTCAAGACGGCGCAGGATGCACTCGATTACGAAGCGCGGATCGATCGCGTGTTCGGCACGCTGGAGTCCTGCCGGGTGCCGACCATTGCGGCCATCGCAGGCGCCTGCACCGGTGGCGGTGCGGGTCTTGCCGCGTGCTGCGACATGCGGATCGGCACCGCGAATACGCGGATCGGTTTCCCGATCGCGCGCACGCTCGGCAACTGTCTCTCGATGTCGAACATCAGCCGCTTGGCCGCGCTGCTGGGTCCGGCGCGGACCAAGGACATCATCTTCACCGCGCGGCTGATCGAGGCACCCGAGGCGCTGGCGCTCGGCCTGCTCAACGAGGTGGTGCCCGATGTCGAAAGGCTGCAGCGACGCGCCGACGAGACCGCGCAACTGCTCGCCAGCCATGCACCGCTCACGCTCGAGGTTACCAAGGAAGCGGTACGCCGCATCCGCAAGACGCTGTCGCGTGACGGGGGCGAAGACTTGATTCTCAAGGCCTATATGAGCGCGGATTTTCGCGAAGGCATGGACGCCTTCCTGACCAAGCGGAAGCCGGTCTGGAAGGGGGAATAATAATACTCAAGACGCAGCGCCGTGATCGAAGATCCGCGGCAAACGAAATCCGGACATAACCGGGCAGGGGAAATCATCAGGGAGGAAACGGATGCGACATCTTGCGAAGATTGCGGCTGTGGGGGCCGCCGTTCTGCTCAATTCGCCGGCGCTGGCGTGGGAGCCGACCAAGCCGGTCGAAATCGTGGTGGCAGCAGGGGCGGGCGGAGCATCCGACCAGATGGCGCGCATGATCCAGGCTGCGGTCCAGAAAAACAATCTGATGAAGCAGCCGATCGTGGTGTCGCTGAAAGGCGCAGCGTCTGGCGCGGAAGCGCTGATCTACATGAAATCCAGCGATGGCGATCCCAACAAGGTGCTGATCGCCTATTCGTTGATCTACATGCTGCCGCTGTCGGCCAAGATTCCCTTCAACTGGCGCGATCTGTCTCCGGTCGCCGTGATCGCGATGGATCAGTTCGTACTCTGGGATAATGCCGGCAAGCCTTACAAGAACGTCAAGGAATTCATCGATGCGGCGAAGGCCGCGAGCACGCCATTCAAGATGGGCGGCACCGGCTCGAAGCGTGAAGATCAGGTGCTGACCGTCTTCATGGAAAAGAAGACCGGCGCGAAGTTCGTCTATCTGCCCTACAAGTCGGGCGGCGAGGCCGCGACGCAACTGGTTGGCAATCACATCGACGCCAACGTCAACAACCCGTCCGAGAATCTCGAAATCTGGCGCGCCGGGCAGGCCCGCCCGCTCTGTGTGTTCGACAAGGAACGCATCGCCTACACCGCGAAGGTCACCGAGACGCAGTCGTGGCACGACATCCCGACCTGCAAGGAAGAAGGCCTCGACGTGCAGTATCTGATGCTGCGCGCCATGTTCCTGCCCGGCAAGGTGACGCCGGAACAGACCGCATTCTATGTCGATCTGTTCAAGAAGGTGTCCGAGACGCCGGAATACAAGGACTACATGGAGAAGCAGGCGCTGAAGCCCATCTTCCTCACCGGCAAGGACATGACCAAGTTCCTCGAAGAGGACGACACGCTCAACAAGTCCTTGATGACCGAAGCGGGCTTCGTCGCGAAGTAAGCCACATGCCCTCTCTCCGCATCCGTGGAGAGAGGGCAACTCAATTCACGACTGCAATTGTCATGCACATGGGCCGCGCCGCGGTCCCGCCTTTTTGCTGTTCCGGGAAGGCGCGTGCTCCTGAATGCGGAATATCCCATGAGCACCACAGACACCGAAATCGTCGTCGAGGACCCGACCGCTCCTGAAGGCGACTCGCCGTCGGTTGCCAGCACTCGCTCGGTCGATGTGGTGGTATCTATCCTGTTGTTCGCTCTCGCCTGTGTGCTCGGCTTCGACAACTGGCGGACGGGCATGTCATGGGACGCTTCGGGGCCGCAGGCCGGTTACTTCCCGTTCTATCTGTGCGTCATTCTCGGCGCGGCGAGCCTGTACGGGATATTCGCGGCGTTGCGCAATCGCGGTGAAGCGTCCGAGACGTTCGTGACCCGTGCGCAGCTTCGCCGCGTGTTGCAGGTATTCGTGCCGACGCTGTTGTTCTGTATCGCCATGCAGTTCCTTGGACTCTACGTCGCGAGCTTCTTGCTCACGGCCGGCTTCATGCGGTTGGTCGGGCGTATCGCGTGGTGGAAGTCGCTGCTCACCGCCTTCATCTTCACGGCAGCGATGTTCATCACCTTCGATATCGCTTTCGACGTCATCATGCCGAAGGGGCCGCTGGAAGCGGCTTTCGGCTACTAACCCGGATACAGGCGCGCGACCGATGGAAGCATTTGGACTGCTGTTGCATGGTTTCACCGTCCTGCTGACGGGAAAGACGCTGCTCTTGATGATGGTCGGGCTGGTGCTCGGCATCTTTGTCGGCGTGTTGCCGGGGCTGGGCGGCCCCAATGGCGTGGCCATCCTGCTGCCGCTCACCTTCACGATGGATCCGACGTCGGCCATCGTCATGCTGTCCTGCATCTATTGGGGCGCGTTGTTCGGCGGCGCCATCACCTCGATCCTGTTCAACATTCCGGGGGAGGCGTGGTCGGTCGCGACCACTTTCGACGGTTATCCGATGGCGCAGCAGGGCCGGGCCGCCGAGGCGCTGACCGCGGCGTTCACCTCGTCGTTCATCGGTTCGCTTTGCGCGGTGCTGCTCATCACCTTCCTCGCGCCGATGATTTCCTCGTTCGCGCTGAGGTTCGGGCCGCCGGAATTCTTCGCGGTCTATCTGCTGACATTCTGCTCCTTCGTCGGCCTCGGCCGCGAGGACAAGCACAAGACCATCATCTCGATGGCGCTCGGCCTGCTGCTGACCGGCATCGGCATGGATACGATTTCCGGGCAGTTGCGCATGACGTTCGGCTCGACCGATCTGCTGCGTGGCATCAACTTCCTGGTCGCGGTGATCGGCTTGTTCGGCATCAGTGAGATCCTTCTCACCATGGAGGAGCGTCTGGCGCTGCGCGGCCACGCCGCCGCCATCAGCCTGCGTGTGATCCTAAGCGTTTGGAAAGATCTGCCGAAATACTGGGTGACGCTGCTGCGCTCTTCCTTCATCGGCTGTTGGCTCGGCATCACGCCGGGCGGGGCGATCGCCGCGTCGTTCATGGGATACAATCTCGCCAAGCGGTTCTCGAAAGAGCCGGACAGTTTCGGCAAGGGGCGCATCGAGGGCGTGTTCGCGCCGGAAACGGCGGCGCATGCCTCCGGCACCGCCGCGCTGCTTCCCATGCTCGCGCTCGGCATTCCAGGTTCCGGCACGGCCGCCATTCTGCTCGGCGGCCTGATGGTCTGGGGTCTCAACCCCGGTCCGCTGCTGTTCGTCGAGCACAAGGATTTCGTCTGGGGCCTGATCGCTTCGATGTATCTCGGCAATGTCGTCGGTCTCGTGCTGGTGCTCTCGACGGTGCCGATCTTCGCCTCGATCCTGCGCGTGCCGTTTGCCGCCATTGCACCGATGATCGTGGTGTCCTGCGCCATCGGCGCCTATGCGATCCAGAACGCGATGTTCGACATCTGGCTGATGCTGTTGTTCGGTGTCGTCGGCTATGTATTCAAGAAAATCAGCATTCCACTGGCGCCATTCACATTGGCACTGGTGCTCGGCAGCCGCGCCGAGGACGCCTTCCGGCAATCGATGATCGGCTCTGGCGGCGATCTCGGCGTATTCTGGTCGAACGGTCTGGTCGGCTCGATCACGACGCTGGCCCTTGTGCTATTGTTCTGGCCGGTGATTGATAAGGCCTTCAGCCGCGTCGGGCAGATGCTGCGCCCGGCGAAGGCATGAGTAACTCGCAAGCCATTCAGCCCTGACGACAATAGGTGAAGTCGCCGGGCCTTACCAGGATCCGAACAGTTCGAAGGGATCCGATGATCGCCGCGTGGCATTTTCCACGACGCGAATGCGTCCATATGAATTCCGGCTGGCAACCTTCGACTTCGCGCGGCGCTGGGCATGTCGTGGCGTGGTGGCGCGACGCGCAGCGGTTTTGGGGGCATCTCTCTCGGATGTGATCATCTCGGCGCGAGCGTCACTCACGCGCTTCAACTCGGTGGCTGCTGGCGCAGGCTGACCGGAAACCGTCTGGTCGGTGAGCCCCAGCGAGGGGCCATCGGGAGCCGCCTTGGGAACCGGGCGCTCCTCGCGGATGGCAAATTCCGGCTGCAGGGGTCGGTCGCCGTGACGCGCTATGGCGATGAGCGCCGCCGTGGCGGCCGATGGCGTTTCCGGTTGGGCAGGGGTTTCGATCCAGGAATCGACTGCAAACAGCATCCCTAGTAACGATAGGCCGCCAAACAGGAAGTATTTCAGGATGAACACGGCACGCTCCCCATAACCGGATGTGAGGACAATCCGAAATTCCCCGATTGGTTCCTTGCTGCTTAATGGGCTTCCGTGGTCGGCTGTCGGACTGACGAAGCGGGCAGGGCGGCGGCGAGGAAACGGATTACGTAGAATCAGAACCGGAGTCCGCTTGCTGATGTCGTCGTAGATCCGAAAAGGTTCAAACGGCCGGTACCGACGCACGTCAGTAATCTGTTCCCACGGCGCAGCAAACGCGAAGCCAGAAGGAAGATGGCGAGAAGGGAAAGTGAGGGATGCTCAGGAAGGGGAGGTCAATGCAGCCAGGCCGATCTCGGTTATTCGAATTTGCCGATTGGAAATTGTGCCCTGAATGTCAATCCATCCCAATGATACTAACTTTTCGAGTGATTTGGCACCGACCGGTACCGGCAATCGATGAATGGATCTCCATTCACCGGAACGCAGACAATCCAAGATCTGCCTTTGTCGACTATCGGCGGAAACCGAAGAAATTTTCGGAGATCGCAAATCTTTTTTGGCCATGCAAGCCTCTGTAAAAACAGCGGAGGAAAATAATTGCAGGTGAAAATCTTTGCTTCCAATATCTAAATAGCGATTCCGAGAATGCGTCGAGACTGAGACATTTAAGTTACCGCAATCATTATTGTAGGGAGAATTGCGAGTCCAGACGGTGTTTCGCGCCGTTGATCTGCGACGGGTCTCCGAAATCACGCTTGAGCACGTTGATGCCGGACAGGTCGAACTGAACCGTTTTGTTCTTGCCGGGAGGTCGATCGGATACTGAATTCCCGCCTGCGGAATCCTTGATTTCTTTCGTTAATTGGATAGCCGACCCGCCGGGCGCTTCTTGTTGGGACTTTCCGGATTTGCCTGGGCTGCGGGATGCAGAGGCCTGCCGCGCGAGGTCGTTTAGCGTCGTACTTCGTTGGATTGTCTACGGACGCGGCTGTATCCGGAATGCGGGCTCATTGAACCGTTGATTAGCCGTACTGATTGCGATTGGGCTCGGGAGCCGATGTGGACAGCGGATTGTCACGCAACGAAATCTGCGCGGTGCGTTGAAAAATCGGGATTGGCGCGCCGATCGCGGATTACCTCCGGAACCCGCGCTTTACTGGTTTAAAGAACGAAACGGTACGGCCGAGGATGATGCCGACGGCACCGCCCGCCATCTTCTCGATCGCGTCCGGCAAGCGACCGTGACGGTCGGGTGTCAGCAGTTGTAAAAGCTCGAGCAACACGGCGCTTCCGAGCACGACAATGCAGACCAGCATAGTTCGCCGAGGATATGCCAGGGAAAAGAGCATGCCGAGAATCGCGAAAGCGATTACGTGCTCGAGGTGAACGCTTGCGACGTGCGGACGCTCGCCCACCGGTGACAGGGTTGCGAAGGCGAGGTAGGCGAGCCATGTCCATGCGGCCGCAGAGATGAGCTTGTGAAACATGACTGCGATCATACCGGGATTAATACCAAAGCTTGGGCTGTTCGGATTCAGGTAATCGGTCGGCGCTTGCGAGTGAGCTACCCATTTTCGCACCGGAATATTCATTCATGTATCGATTGTAATAGGTCAAACGGGATCTGTACAAATCCAATGCGTCAGCCGATCTCGGCTTAAGACCTGTTCGAACCAGAACCGATCGCGCCATCATTGTCGATACCAAAAGGGTCGACGAGCGGAATGGATGGTTCTTTGGCGCTTGTCCAT
>Ga0007871_1000201_pt1 | contig 16235 bp, 12 predicted proteins | sample CryBogCBH08Jun09_FD_71208 | JGI IMG/M metagenome (GOLD analysis project Ga0007871, IMG submission 71208) | Freshwater microbial communities from Crystal Bog, Wisconsin, USA - CBH08Jun09 | ecosystem: Environmental > Aquatic > Freshwater > Lake | place: Crystal Bog, Wisconsin, USA | collected...
CCCGCCTTGAGGCCGAAGATCGCATAGGGGTCGGTGCTGAGCGTATTCGCGCTGTCGGCGTAATATCCCTGCGGCACCCACTCCACGTTCGGCCCGACATAGAACCCGCTCGGATGCTTATAGAGCACCTCGGCGCGCACGAAATGGCGTGGCGCACCGGGCAACAGGTTGTTGCCGAACACGGGATCGTTATCGAAGCGGAAGTCGTTGTAGGTATAGGCGACGTTCACCCAGATGCGGTCGGGCTGATCGCCGTGCACAAAGATGTTCTTGAAGACGGCGACGCCCGCTCCCGCCTCGATGCCCTGATGAACGGTGCGGTCGGCATTGGTGACGTTGCAGTTACCGAACGCGCTGTAGAGGCACAGCAACTCGTCCTTGATCTGCGAGCGATACAACGTCAGTTCCCAGGTCGCATCTGGCCGCTTGCCGCGCGTGCCGATCTCGTAGGTCGTTGCGGTCTGTGGCAGAATGCTGGTGAAGGGAATCGTCGGAATGCCGGGACCGACCGAGCTTTCGCCGAAACTCGGCACCTCGGCGCTGCGCGACACGTTGGCGTACACCTGCCAGATCCGGTCGACGTCCCACAACAATCCGCCCTTCGGGCTCCACAGACTGAACGATGTCGAGCCGGACTGATCGCCGTCGCTCAGAAAGCGGTCGCGCCGGTCCCGCGTCGCATACAGGAATTGCGTTCCCGCCACCGCAGCGACGGTCGGGAGGAAGTAGAACGAATCCTCGACATAGACCGAGGTGTTCTTCGAACTGTCGATCGAGGAGGATAGCAACGCCCCCTTCTGCCCGCCGATATTGGCGAACTGCTGGTTGTCGATCCGGCCGTCGAGCACGTTGACGCCGGCGATCAGCCGGTTGCGGAAGCCGCCGATCATGCGGTCGTCAGTGACGCGGGTGAAGCTGCCGTAGTCGAGATAGTGATAGTCAAGGTACTGGAAAATCGGATGCATCAGATGCCGATCGATGCCGAACAGGCCGAAGTCGACCGTGGTGTTCTCGAACCGCACGGTGGTCTTGTTGGCGAGCCGCACCGTGTCGATGTTGCGCTGCTGATCGAGTGCGATATTGCCGGGTGCCGCGGTCTCCGGCGACGTCAGCGCGGAATCCTTGCTGACGGTGCCGGGAATGCGCTGCCGCACGTCGTTGGCATTCAAATAAAACCGGGTCTCGAAGTCCGGCGAGAACTGATAGCCGACATTGCCGCTGATGCGCTCCGAATGGCCGAAGCTGTGATCGCGGAAGCCGTCGCTGTCCTGCACCGATGCGGTGACGAACCCGTCCCACGGACCGTTGCTGCCGCCGGTATTGGCCTGCAGGCGCCGGAAACCGAACGCACCGAAATCGAGACTGGCGCCGTTGGGGAATGGATCGCGGCCGGTCGGCGTGACGAAATTGATGGCGCCGCCGAGCGAATTTGCGCCGTAGCGTAGCGCGTTGCCGCCCTTGAATACCTCGACATATTTGTAGGCGGTCGGATCGATTTCCTGGAAATCGCCGTAGCCGTCGGACGTGTTGATCGGAATGCCATCCATGTAGAGCTGCACGCCGCGCAGATGGAAATTGCGCGACAGGCCGGAGCCACGGATCGACAGCCGGACATCGTCGCCCCACTTCGGCTGTGCAAATACGCCGGGCACGTATTCGAGCACATCCTTGATGGTGTTCGAGACCGTCGAGTTCCGGTAGGCGTCAGCGGATACCAGCGCCACCCCGCCCGGTGTTTGCTGGATTTCGCGCAGCGCCTGCTGCGCGGTGGCGACGGTCAGCGATCCCGGCACCGTCGCCGGCACGACCACGTGAGACGCCGGCACCTGGCGAACGGTCCTGGCAGGCTGTGCCGATTGTCGCGTAACGCGAGCTGCGCGTGCCGGCTTCGCGCGGTGTTGCGCGGGCGCGTCGATGGTGACCGACGGCAGTGCTGTCGCCGCGCCGGACTGCGCCATCGCGGCAGGCGTGGCGCAGGTGGCGAGCGCTATAAACGCAACGCCCGACGCGCCGAGACCTGCAAGGGTGGAGGTACGTAACATGGGTTGTTTCCTGATGCCGGACACACTGCCGGCGTGAGCAGACACATCGAATTGCGGCGGATCGAACCGCTGCAATCGTGGAAGGTCGTTCGGTCAGGAAATAACGGGAGGTCCGCGCGCCTGCGCGTTGGAAGCCGCCGCCGCTCGATGCAATGCCGGCGTCTGTTCGAACCAGACGACAACTGCCGCCGTGCGCGCTAGCTTGCTGAACGAGGATTGCGGATCGGCGGTCGGCGTCGCGGTATGCGCCGCGCAACAAATCAAGCAACAGTCGCCGTGCGCCTGTTGCTGATCGGTCTGGCCGCCTTGCGGCGAGGTTGCATCGGTGAGGTGCGAACAGATCGCGCCGGCAAACGGATCCGACAGCGCGTCGGTTGCAGCCCAGCAGGCTGCGATCGGTGCAAAAATCTGCACCAGTACCGCCAACATGACGATTGGAAGGAATCTTCCCAGCCGCCGTCGCATGATCGCCCGCCTTTCGCGTTGCCAGCTATCACGCTCAGAGTCGGGAGTCGAGATCAGGTTCCCGGATAACTGCACGCACTGCTGCACATCGCGACGATGCGACCGCACGCAAACGAGACCGGACCGCTGTATTGCGGTGCAAAAAAGCTCTCGATGCCCGCTGAAAAGTGCTCGAAAACCTCGTTATTTCGCGCGCAACATGAAATTTGAATTTTTGTTCCAGAAGATCGTGACAAAGCAAAAAAGATGGGCTACCAATCCAAATTGCAGGCAGCCCTCTGGGCAAAGTCTGGTGGTCCAAGTCTCGGGAGGAGCCCTGACGCGCACAAGCGGCGTCACCCCGTCAATCAACGATAAATCTGATCATTCGGGGTAATAGGGTCGACACAATTTCCGAGCAGGGGCTTTGTCCCTGCTCTTTTTTTCGAGCCAACGTCTTTCAAAAAATAGCGCGATTTCGGGCGTTACGGCGGCGAAAAGCTTGCGGCGTGTCCGCCCGCTAGCCGCGGACAATTTTTGCGCAGCAACGCATTCCACATCGTGAAATTACGCCAGCGTCAATAGCTGCGGGTGCTCCAGTGCGATAATCCCATTAGCTCCGTCAGGCGGTCGATCCGGAAAAATCCCAGCCAGTAGAACAGAAATGCCACGGCGAAGATCACCGCCGACAGCACCGTCGTCCAGATCAGCTTGCGTGCCATCATCGTCGCGATGGGAGCACCCGGCTCGGTGCCGGGAATGGTCTCGTCCCCTTCCGATTGCGTCCGGACGCCGAACGGCAGGGTGACGAACAGCACGACCCACCACAGCACGAAGTAGATCGCGAGGATGGACGAGATGGTATAGGCCATGGCCTTACGCCTGTTCGATTTCGACGAGCGCTCCGGAGAAATCCTTCGGATGCAGGAACAGCACCGGCTTGCCGTGCGCGCCGATCTTCGGCTCGCCGTCGCCGAGTACGCGAGCGCCCTCCTTCACCAGCGTATCGCGCGCGGCGAGGATATCGGGCACTTCATAGCAGATGTGATGGATGCCGCCGTCGGCATTGCGCTCGACGAATTTCGCGATCGGCGAGTTGTCGCCAAGCGGCTGGATAAATTCGATCTTGGTGTTCGGCAGCGTTGCGAACACGGTGATGACGCCGTGCTCCGGCAGCGGCACCGCGTCCGAAATCTCGGCGCCGAAGGCGGTGCCGTAGATCTTCGCCGCCTTCTCTGCGTCCTTGACGGCGATGGCGACGTGATTGAGCCGGCCCAACATCATGCTTCTCCTACACAACCAAAACGTGGACGATACACAGCGGCTTCTTGCCCCACTGTTCGGACACCGCGGAGCGCACGGCACGGCGCACCGATTCCGCCATCGCATCCGGATCGCGCCGCCGCGCCCGCGGCAGTCCCTCGACGGTCGACACCACGGCATCGAATACCACATCGTCGAGCAGCTCGCCTGCGACATTCTTCTCCGGAATGCCGACCAGATCGACCTCCGGATCGTCCGCCAGTTCGCCCTTCTCGCTCACCGCGAGGGCGACGAACACGCAACCGGCGAAGGCCATCTTGCGCCGCTCGACCACGGCACGCGACTTCGATTCCTCGAGCAGCATGCCGTCCTTGTAGATGCGGCCCGCGGGCACCTCGCCGATGATCGACGCTTCGCCCGGCCCCAGCCGCACGATGTCGCCGTTCTTGCAGATCAGCACCTTCGGGACGCCGGCAGCGCGCGCCAGCTTGGCGTGTTCGTGCAGATGCAACGCTTCGCCGTGCACCGGAATCAGCACTTGCGGGCGCACCCACGAGATCATGTCGCGCAATTCGTCGCGGCGCGGATGGCCGGAGACGTGCACGAGATGGGTGCGATCGGTGATGACTTCGATGCCCTGCGACACCAGCCCGTTGATGATGGCGCCGACCGGCTTCTCGTTGCCCGGAATGGTGCGCGACGAGAAGATCACCGTATCGCCCTTGTTCAGCGTCACCTGCGGGTGATCGTCGTTGGCGATCCGCGCCAGCGCCGCGCGCGGTTCGCCCTGGCTGCCGGTGCACAGCGCCAGCACCTTGTCAGGCGGAAAGTGTCCGTAGTAATCGGCGCCGCGGAAATTCTGTACGCCGTCGAGGTGCCCGGTCTCGCGCGCCACCTGCGCCACGCGCTCCATCGCACGACCGACCAGCACGACCTCGCGGCCCGCCGCGCGCGCTGCATCGGCAACGGCGCGAATGCGGGCGACGTTGGAGGCAAAGGTCGTGACCGCCACGCGTCCCCGCGCGCCCTGCACCAGCTTGGCGAGGTTCGCGGCGACTTCGATTTCGGACGGCGAGCGGCCATCGCGTACCGCATTGGTGGAATCGCCGATCAGCGCCAGCACGCCCTCGTCACCGAGCTCGCGCAGCCGGCGCTCGTCGGTCGGCAGGCCGGTGATCGGCGTCGGATCGAGCTTCCAGTCGCCGGTGTGCAGCACGGTGCCGGCGGAAGTGTGGATCGCCAGCGCATGCGATTCCGGAATCGAATGCGCTACCGGAATGAATTCGACGCTGAACGGCCCGAGATCGATCCGCCCGCCCGACGGCACCACGGTGACCGGAATCTTCGGCGCGTTACGCTCGGCGGCGCATTTGGCCTCGAACAGCGCGGCACTGAACTTGGTGGCGTAGATCGGGCATTGCAGCTTCGGCCACAGGTCGATGATGGCGCCGAAGTGATCCTCATGGGCGTGGGTCAGCACCAGCCCAACCAGGTTCTTGCGCTCCTTCTCGAGGTAGCGAATATCCGGCATAATGAGATCGATGCCGGGCAGATGCTCCTCGTCGCCGAACGAGACGCCGAGATCGACCGCCAGCCAGCTTCGCTGATGCCGGTTGCCGAGCCCATAGATCGACAGGTTCATGCCGATCTCACCGACGCCGCCGAGCGGCGTGAAAGTCAGTTCATCCGGACGCATTATGCCCTTCCCGCAGAGGCGACCGAACCGAAATACACATCCCCGGCGGCAATCGTCGCGCGCTTGCCGTCGGTCGTCGCGATCACCATACAGCCGGTCTCGTCGATGGTCTCGAACGTTCCGTCCAGGGTAGTCGCGCCGGATTGAATCGAGACCGGCTCGCCCAGCCCCGCCGCCCGCGCCAGCCAGCGCCGGCGGATCTCGGCAAAGCCGCGCCCGTGATCCCAGATCGGAAACAATTCGGCCCAGGCATCGGACAACGCGCTGAACACATCCTCGGCGGTGACGTCGACGCCGAGCGCGCGCAACGAGGTCGCCGGATATGGCGTGCCTTCGGGCGCGGCGATGACATTGGTGCCGATCCCCGCCACCACCGCGAGACGCTCGCCGGCCACCGCTTCGGCCTCCAGCAGAATGCCCGACAGCTTCTGCTTGCTGGCGAGCACGTCGTTCGGCCATTTCAATGCGTAATCGATGGCAGTGCCGGAGCGCACCGACGCTTCGAGGCTGACGGTGCGCACCGCCTGCTCCAGCGCCACGCCGGCGACGAAGCCCAGCGTCGCCGCAACCGAGGGCAACACGTCGCTGACTTCAAGGATGCTGCTGGCGAGATTGCCCCTCGGCGCGACCCACACCCGCTGCCGCCGGCCACGCCCTGCGGTCTGTTCGGTGGTGACGAACCATGTCGATTGACGCTCGCCGCTGCGCGCCGCTGCAAGCGCCTCGGCATTGGTGGAGCCGATGGCATCGAACGCAACCAGCCCATAGCCCGCCGCACGTGCCCGTGGGCCGAGCGTCAACGCCATCAGAACAGCGACTTCGCGGCAGCCGTCGCCGCGCTGACCAGCGGCCCCGGATAGGCGACGAACAGCAGGTTGAAGATACCCGCGACCGCCAGCACCGTGCGCAATTCGACCCGCATCGGGTCGACCGCACCGGCCGGCTCGTCGAAATACATCACCTTGACGATGTTGAGATAGTAGAACGCGCCCACCACGCTGGTCAGCACGCCGATCACCGACAGCGTGAACAGCCCGGCCTTGATGGCGGCGGTGAACACGTAGAACTTGGCGAAGAAGCCCGCGAGCGGCGGCACACCGGCCAGCGAGAACAGCAACATCGCGAAGAAGAACGCCAGCACCGGATTGGTGCGCGACAGCCCGGCGAAATCGCTGACCTGCTCGGTCGGCTGCCCGTTACGCTTCATGGTGAGGATGACGGCGAACGACCCCAGCGTCATCGCCACGTAGATCGCGAGATACAGCACCACGCCCTGCACGCCTTCGGCAGTGCCGGCCGCGAGGCCGACCAGCGCGAAACCCATGTGGCCGATCGACGAATACGCCATCAGGCGCTTGATGTTGCGTTGCCCGATCGCCGCGAACGAGCCCAGCGCCATCGAGGCGATCGACACGAACACCACGATCTGCTGCCATTCGTGGACGATGTTGGGGAATGCCGTCAGTGCGACGCGGACGAACACCGCCATCGCCGCGACTTTCGGCGCCGAGGCGAAGAACGCAGTAACGGGCGTCGGGGCGCCCTCATAGACGTCCGGCGTCCACATGTGGAACGGCACGGCGGAGACCTTGAAGCAAAGGCCTGCTAGCAGGAACACGATGCCGAAGGCGACGCCGATGCTGCCGGACTTCGCGGCGGCGGCGATGCCGGCAAAGCCGACGGTGCCGGTGAAGCCATAGATCAGCGACATGCCGTAGAGCAGCATGCCCGACGACAGCGCACCGAGCACGAAGTACTTCAGCCCCGCTTCGGTCGACTTGACGTTGTCGCGGTTGCTCGCCGCCACGACATAGAGCGCAAGGCTCATCAGTTCGAGGCCGAGATAGAGCATGATGAGGTCGCCGGCCGAGATCAGCACCATCATGCCGGTGGTCGAGATCAGGATCAGGACGGCGTATTCGAAGATGCGCCGCGACTGGTCGCCGAGAAATTCAAGCGACAGCAGCAGCGTCGTGGCCGAACCGACCAGCGCCAGTACCTTGAGGAAGCGCGCGTAGCTGTCGACGACGAAGCTGCCGCCGAAGGTGACCAGCTTGCCGGCTGGCAACAACCACAGTTCGAGCGCGCCGGTGAGGATCAGCAGACAGACCGCAAGGGCGACGACCAGCGAGGTGACGCGCTGGCCGCGATAGGCCCCGAGCATCAGCAGCAGCATCGCGCCCACGGCGAGCACGATCTCCGGCACCACGGGGAGCAGCGAATATCCGGCGGGAGTAAAGTTCATGGGGTGCGGTCCTGGCCTGCCGTATTCAATGCATCAGCGCCGCTGCCTTCACGGCAGTGATCGCATGGCTGTAATTGGTGACGAGTTGCTGTACCGACGCCGCCGACATATCGAGCACCGGCTTCGGATAGACGCCGAACAGGATGGTGAGGATCAGCAGCGGCGCGAGCGTCAGCACCTCGCGGAAGGTGAGGTCCTTGATCGTCGCCAACGACGGCTTCACCAGCGCGCCGAACACGATCTTGCGGTACAGCCACAAGGCATAGGCCGCCGACAGGATGACGCCGAAGGTGGCGAAGAACGCGGTCGGCAGCGAGACCTTGAAGGTGCCGATCAGCGACAGGAATTCGCCGACGAAGCCCGACGTGCCCGGCAGGCCGACATTGGCCATGGTGAACACCATGAACGCCAGCGCGTAGAGCGGCATCCGGTTGACGAGGCCGCCATAGGCCGCGATCTCGCGGGTGTGCATGCGGTCGTAGACCACGCCGACGCAGAGGAACAGCGCGCCGGAGACGATGCCGTGCGAGATCATCTGGAATACGCCGCCGGCCACGCCCTGCATGGTGCCGGCGAAGATGCCCATGGTGACGAAGCCCATATGCGCGACCGACGAATAGGCGATCAGCTTCTTCATGTCCTCCTGCACCAGCGCTACCAGCGAGGTGTAGATGATGGCGACGACGGACAGCGTGTACACCAGCGGCGCGAAATCATGCGACGCCAGCGGGAACATCGGCAGCGAGAAGCGCAGGAAGCCGTAGCCGCCCATCTTCAGCAGGATCGCGGCGAGGATCACCGAGCCCGCAGTCGGCGCTTCGACGTGCGCGTCCGGCAGCCAGGTATGCACCGGCCACATCGGCATCTTCACCGCGAACGAGGCGAAGAACGCCAGCCACGCCCAGGTCTGCAGGGAGCGCGGCACCGCCGTCGTCATCAGCGTCGGGATGTCGGTGGTGCCGGCATTCCAGTACAGCGCCATGATCGCCAGCAGCATCAGCACCGAGCCGAGCAGCGTGTAGAGGAAGAACTTGAAGCTGGCATAGACGCGGCGCGGACCGCCCCAGACGCCGATGATCAGGAACATCGGGATCAGGCCCCCTTCGAAGAACACATAGAACAGCACCAGATCGAGCGCCGAGAAGGTGCCGATCATCAGCGATTCCAGAACCAGGAACGCCATCATGTAAGCCGGCACGCGCTTGGCGACCGACTTCCAGCTCGCGACGATGCAGAACGGCATCAAGGCGGTGGTGAGGATGACGAACGGCAGCGAAATGCCGTCGACGCCCATCTTGTAGCCGATGGTCGAGGCCAGCCACCTGCCCTCTTCCACGAACTGGAAGCCGGCCTGCGACGGATCGAACCGCGCGATCAGGAGCAGCGAGATGGCGAACACGATCACCGTGGTCCACAGCGCGATCCAGCGTGCGTTGCGTGCCGCGGCTTCTTCGCCGCCACGCGCCATCAAAAACACCAGCAGCGCGCCGACGGTCGGCAGAGCGGTGATTACGGAGAGAATGGGCCAGGTCATCGTTATTGGCCCCCAAGACCGAACATGAACCAGGTGATGAGACCCGCGACGCCGATCAGCATCACGAATGCGTAGTGATAGAGGTAGCCGGTCTGGACGCGCTTGACGCCGCGCGCCGCATCCAGCACCCGGGCCGCGACCCCGTTCGGGCCGAAGCCGTCGATGATGAAGCCGTCGCCGTCCTTCCACAGGACGCGGCCGAGCCACTTCGCCGAACGCACGAAGAGAACGTCGTACAGCTCATCGAAGTACCACTTGTTGAGCAGGAACTTGTAGAGCAGCGGCTGCTGCTCCGCGAGTTCGACCGGGATGTCCGGCCTGCGGATGTAGAAGATGAAGGCCACGATGAAGCCGATTACCATCATCACGAACGGCAGGTTCTTGATGGTCTCGGGGATGTGGTGCATCTCCTCGATGATGTTCGGGTGCATCTTCAGCGACTCGCGGAAGAATTCCTCGATGCCATGACCGGCGAACAGTTCCTTGAACGGGAAGCCGGCGAGGATCGAGCCAGCCGCCAGCACGCCGAGCGGAATCAGCAGCCACAGCGGCGGCTCATGCGCGGCATCGTAGTGATGCTGGTCATGCGGCTTGCCGTGGAAAGTCTTGAAGATCAGGCGCCACGAATAGAACGAGGTCAGGCCGGCGGCGATCACCGTCATCAGGAAGCCGTAGAACGCGAACGGATTCTGCGACACGTAGGCCGACTCGATGATGGCGTCCTTGGAGAAGAATCCGGCGGTCAGCGGGAAGCCGGTCAGCGCCAGCGTGCCGATCACCATGGTGACGTAGGTGTAGGGAATCTTGCGCCACAGACCGCCCATCTTGCGGATGTCCTGCTCGTGGTGCATCGCGTAGATCACCGAGCCGGAGCCTAGGAACAGCAGCGCCTTGAAGAAGGCGTGGGTGAACAGGTGGAACATGCCCACCGAATAGGCCCCCGCTCCCATCGCCACGAACATGTAGCCGAGCTGCGAACAGGTCGAGTAAGCGACGATGCGCTTGATGTCGTTCTGCACGAGGCCGATGGTCGCCGCGAACATCGCGGTGGTGCCGCCGATCAGCATCACAAAAGCCTGCGCGTTCGGCGCCAGTTCGAACAACGGCGACAACCGCGCCACCATGAAGACGCCGGCGGTGACCATGGTCGCGGCGTGGATCAGCGCCGACACCGGGGTCGGACCTTCCATCGCGTCCGGCAACCAGGTGTGCAGCAGGAACTGCGCCGATTTGCCCATCGCGCCCATGAACAGCAGCAGACACGTCAGCGTCAGCGCATCGACCTGCCAGCCGAGAAAATCGATGGTCTTGCCGGTGAGGCCCGGCGCGGCATGGAAGATGGTCTCGAAATCGACCGAGCCGATCAGCATGAAGATCGCGAAGATGCCCAGCGAGAAGCCGAAGTCGCCGACGCGGTTGACCACGAAAGCCTTGATCGCCGCCGCGTTGGCCGACGGCTTCTGATACCAGAAGCCGATCAGCAGGTAGCTTGCCAGACCGACGCCTTCCCAGCCGAAGAACAACTGCACCAGGTTGTCGGAGGTCACCAGCATCAGCATCGCGAAGGTGAACAGCGACAGGTACCCGAAGAAGCGCGGCCGGTTCGGATCCTCGTCCATGTAGCCGATCGAGTAGAAATGCACGAGCGACGACACCGTGGTAACGACGACCAGCATCACCGCCGTCAGCGTGTCGACGCGCAGCGACCATGCGATCTGCAGGTCGCCGGAGTTGATCCAGGGCAGAACGTGAACCAGCGTGTCCTGCTTCATGAAGCCAACATTGACGAAGGTGATCCACGACAGCGCCGCGGAAACGAACAGCAGGGCCGTGGTGATCAGTTCGGCCGCGGCGGTGCCCGCCGCCGGCGGCTCGGCCGGCGCGTGGTGGTCGTCGTGGCCATGATCGTCGTGACCGTGATCGTCATGCGCGTGAGACGCGTGAGCGTGATCGTCATGCCCGTGTTCGACGGTGTCCCCGCTCGGGTTGCGCGCGTGCGCGCCGGCAAGGGCGATGAGCCCCGCCAGGATGGCGCCGAGCAGCGGCAGAAAAACAATCGCCTGGATCATATCTGCCTCAGCCCTTCATCATATTGATGTCTTCAACCGCAATCGAACCGCGGTTGCGGAAATACACGACCAGCACGGCGAGGCCGATCGCCGCCTCGGCGGCGGCGACGGTGAGCACCAGCAGCGCGAAAATCTGGCCGACGATATCGTGCAGGAACGACGAGAACGCCACCAGGTTGATGTTGACCGCGAGCAGGATCAGCTCGATCGACATCAGGATGACGATGACGTTCTTCCGGTTGAGGAAGATGCCGAGGATGCCGAGCGTGAACAGCGTCGCGGCGACCGCGAGATAATGGCCGAGACCGATTGTCATTTCACCCACTCCGCCGCGTCGGATTCCCGCAGGCCCTGCCCCGAGGCCACCTGCCGCACGTCCATCGCCGTCGCCTTACCGCGCGCATTCTGCACCGGAATGCTCTGCCGCTTGACGTTGACCTTGTGGCGCAACGTCAGCACGATGGCGCCGATCATCGCTACCAGCAGCACAAGGCCTGCGATCTGGAAGTAATGGATGTACTTCGTATAGAGCACGAGCCCGATGGCTTCGGTATTGCTGATGTTCGCAGGGATCGGCGATCCGGCGACGCTCGCGAGGTTCGGGTTGATGGCCCAGCCGATCGCCACCGCGATCAGCTCCGCCAGGAACACGCCACCGATCAAAAGACCGAACGGCAGATATTCGAGGAAGCCTTCGCGCAATTCGGCGAAGTCGACATCGAGCATCATGATGACGAACAGGAACAGCACCGCCACCGCGCCGACATAGACAACGATCAGGATCATGGCGAGGAATTCGGCGCCGAGCAGCACGAACAGGCCCGAGGCGTTGACGAAGGCCAGGATCAGGAACAGCACCGAGTGCACGGGATTGCGCGAGGCAATCACCATCACCCCGGAGCCGATCAGCACGGCCGAGAACAGGTAGAAGAACAGCGCGGGGAAGATCATGCCCTCACCTCACCGATACGGCGCGTCGAGTTCGATGTTTTTCGCAATCTCACGCTCCCAGCGGTCACCGTTGGCGAGAAGTCTTGCCTTGTCATAGTAGAGTTCCTCGCGCGTCTCGGTAGCGAATTCGAAATTCGGCCCCTCGACGATGGCGTCGACCGGGCATGCCTCCTGGCACAGCCCGCAGTAAATGCACTTCACCATATCGATGTCGTAGCGCACGGTGCGCCGCGTGCCGTCGTTGCGGCGCGGGCCGGCTTCGATGGTGATGGCCTGCGCCGGGCAGATCGCCTCGCACAGCTTGCAGGCGATGCAGCGCTCCTCGCCGTTCGGATAGCGGCGCAGCGCATGCTCGCCACGAAAGCGCGGCGAGATCGGCCCCTTCTCGAACGGATAGTTCAAGGTCGGCTTCGGCTTGAAGAAATAGCGCATGGCGAGAACGAACGCCTGAGCGAATTCCGCCAGCAGCAGCGAACGCGCGGTTGATGTAACACTCATGACAGCCTCATGTCGGGGCGAGCCCCCCGAATTGCAGCACGGCCGCGACGATCACCACCATCGCGATCGAGATCGGCAGGAACACTTTCCAGCCCAGCCGCATCAGTTGATCGTAGCGGTAGCGCGGCACGATCGCCTTCGCCATCGCGAACAGGAAGAACAGGAAGAAGGCCTTGAGCACGAACCAGATGATGCCCGGCACCCAGGTGAACGGCGCGAACGGGATCGGCGACAGCCAGCCGCCGAGGAACAGGATCGTGCCCAGTGCGCACATGGTGCAGATCGCGACATACTCGCCGAGCATGAACAGCAGGTACGGCGTCGAGCCGTATTCGACCATGAAGCCGGCGACCAGTTCCGATTCCGCTTCGACGAGATCGAACGGCGGACGGTTGGTTTCCGCCAGCGCCGAGACGTAGAAGATCACGAACATCGGGAACAGCGGCAGCCAGTACCAGCCGAGGATGCCGAGCTTGCTGTCCTGCGCCGCGACGATGTCGGAGAGGTTCAGCGAGCCGACGCAGAGCAGCACCGTGACCAGCACGAAGCCGATCGAGACTTCGTAGGACACCATCTGCGCCGCCGAGCGCAGCGCCGACAGGAACGGATACTTCGAGTTCGACGACCAGCCGGCCATGATGATGCCGTAGATCGACAGCGACGAGATCGCGAAGATGTAGAGAATGCCGACATTGATGTTGGCGATCACCCAGTTCGGATTGAACGGGATCACCGCCCATGCCGACAGCGCCAGCACGCACGACACCAGCGGCGCCAGCAGGAAGATGCCCTTGTTGGCGCCGGACGGAATGACCGGCTCCTTGAGCACGAACTTCAGAAGGTCGGCGAAGGATTGCAGCAATCCGAACGGCCCGACCACGTTGGGACCGCGACGAATTTGCACCGCCGCCCAGATCTTGCGGTCGGCGAGCAGGATGTAGGCAATCGCGATCAGCAGCACGACGAGCAACAACAGGCTCTGCGCGACCATCACGATCAGCGGCCACAGATATGCGGTCCAGATTTCAGCCATGCTTCAGCCTCACTCCGCTGCCGTCAACATTTGCCCGGAGGCCAGGCGCGCGCATTCCGCCATCACCACGGACGCCCGCGCGATGGGATTGCTCAGGTAGTAATTCTCCACCGCCGCCTTGATCGGCGCCTTGTCGGCAGCGCCGCCGCGCCCCGCCAAGGTGCGAACCGCGGATGCATCGGCCAGTTCGATCTGGTCGATCCGCATCAGGTGCGGCACCGCCTTGAACATCGCCTGGCGCAGCGCGGTCAGTGAATCGAACGGCAGCTTCTTGCCGAGCACATCCGACAGCGCCCGCAGGATCGCCCAGTCCTCGCGCGCCTCGCCCGGCGGGAACGATGCGCGGTTGGCCATCTGCACGCGGCCTTCGGTGTTGACGTAAAGTCCCGACTTCTCGGTATAGGCCGCGCCCGGCAGGATGACGTCGGCGCGATGCGCGCCGCGGTCGCCATGGGTGCCGATGTAGACCACGAACGCGCCGGGAGCGACATCGATCTCGTCGGCGCCCAGTGAGAATAGCACATCCAGGCCGCCGGTCGCCGCCATTTGCGCGGCGCTCAAGCCTGCTTCGCCCGGCACGAAACCGATATCGAGCGCACCGACCACCGAGGCGGTCGGCTGCAACACGCCAAATCCGTTCCAGCCGTCCTTGATCGCGCCGATATCGGCGGCGAGCTTCGCCGCCTGCGCGAGAATGGCCGCTCCATCCGGACGCGAGGTCGCGCCCGCACCGACCAGCACGATCGGCTTCTCGGCATTCTTCAGCACCTCGGCAAACGAATGCTTGCCGCTCGCGATATCGTTCAGCGTCTCGATACCGGCGCCAAGATATTCGGTGTCGTAGGTCAGGTCGGCATTCTCGCCGATCACGCCGATCTTGAACTTGCCGTTGCGCCAGCGCTTGCGGATGCGCGCGTTGAGCAGCGTCGCTTCCTTGCGCGGATTGGAGCCGACGATCAGCAGCGCGTCGGCCTGCTCGATGCCGGCGATGGTCGGATTGAAGATGTAGGACGCACGCCCCGCCTTGGCGTCGAACGCAGCCCCGCCCTGCACCGCCAGATTGGCCGAGCCAAGGCTCGCCATCAGCTGCTTGAGCGCGAACATCTCCTCGACCGCCGCGAGATCGCCCGCAATGGCGCCAATGCGCTTGCCGTTCGCGGCGCGCACTTTCGCGGCAACCGCGGCGAACGCTTCGGTCCACGAGGCCGGGCGCAGCTTGCCGTTCTCACGCACGAACGGACGGTCGAGCCGTTGCGTGCGCAGCCCGTCGACGATGTGGCGGGTCTTGTCGGAAATCCATTCCTCGTTGATTGCCTCGTTGATGCGCGGCAGGATGCGCATCACTTCGCGGCCACGGGTATCGACGCGGATCGCCGAGCCGAGCCCGTCCATCACATCGATCGATTGCGTCTTGCCGAGTTCCCACGGCCGAGCCGCGAAAGCATAGGGCTTCGAGGTCAGCGCGCCGACTGGGCAGATGTCGACCAGGTTGCCCTGCATCTCGGAGGTCAGTGCGCTCTCGAGATAGGTCGTGATCTCCATATCCTCGCCGCGGCCGGTGGCGCCCATCTCCGGCACGCCGCACACCTCGGCAGCGAAGCGCACACAGCGCGTGCACTGGATGCAGCGGGTCATCGAGGTCTTGACCAGCGCGCCGAGATACTTGTCCTCGACCGCGCGCTTGTTTTCGGCGAAGCGGCTGGTGTCGACGCCGTAGCCCATCGCCTGGTCCTGCAGGTCGCACTCGCCGCCCTGATCGCAGATCGGGCAATCCAGCGGATGGTTGATGAGCAGGAATTCCATCACGCCTTCGCGTGCCTTCTTCACCATCGGCGAACGCGTCGAGATTTCCGGCGGTTCGCCCTTCGGTCCGGGCCGGCAATCGCGCACGCCCCAGGCGCAGCTTGCGACCGGCTTCGGTCCGCCCTTCACCTCGACGAGGCACATCCGGCAGTTGCCGGCGATCGACAGCCGCTCGTGATAGCAGAAGCGCGGGATCTCGGCGCCGGCGGCTTCGCACGCCTGCAACAGCGTGTATTCCGCCGGGACATCGATCTCTTTGCCATCGATGATGAGTTTGGTCATGGCCTCAAGTCTTTCTCAACTTGCAGTCGGTGCAACGTGGACGCGCGACATCGATCACTCCGCCGCAACCATGTGGTCCGGATCGAGGATGCCCTGATCGTCCAGCGTGGCCTTATGGGTGAATTCGTTGATGCGACGTTCGATCTCGGGACGGAAGGCGCGGATCAGGCCCTGCACCGGCCACGCCGCCGCGTCGCCGAGCGCGCAGATGGTGTGACCTTCGACCTGCTTCGTGACTTCCAGCAGCATGTCGATCTCGCGCTTGTGGGCGCGGCCCTCGACCATGCGCGACAGCACGCGCCACATCCAGCCGGTGCCTTCGCGGCACGGCGTGCACTGGCCGCAGCTCTCGTGCTTGAAGAAGTAGCTGATGCG
>Ga0007871_1000204_pt1 | contig 16130 bp, 15 predicted proteins | sample CryBogCBH08Jun09_FD_71208 | JGI IMG/M metagenome (GOLD analysis project Ga0007871, IMG submission 71208) | Freshwater microbial communities from Crystal Bog, Wisconsin, USA - CBH08Jun09 | ecosystem: Environmental > Aquatic > Freshwater > Lake | place: Crystal Bog, Wisconsin, USA | collected...
GCGCTCTTGCGGGGGGAGGCGTCGTAGTAGCCGACCCAGTAGCGGGGGATCTCGCGGCCGTCGTTGTTGATGAGATGGAAGCGGATCTTGTAGGCGCGCTCGAGCTCGACGTTCTTTCCGGAGAGGATGAAGTCCTGGGTCTTGGGCGGGAGGCCGGTGGCGACGGCGGTGGGTTCCTGTATGTGCGAGTGAGAAATTGAGAAATGAAAATGGAAAAATCGAGGGAATCACCTCCTCCACATGAATCTGGACATTGTAGACCACATCGTCGACTTGCGCGGTGTGCGGGGTGGGGAAGCAGGTCTGCTCGCCGACGCTGGCGGGGATGACGGACTGGAGCAGGAGGTCGGTGTTGATGATGGGGACGCCGCGGAGGGCGGACTGGGTGGCGTTCTTCCAGTAGTCGTTGGAGACGACGAGCATCTGGAGGGACGACGTGGCGATGGCCATCTCGAGCAGAGAGCAGGCCTGGTCCTTGTCGGTGCAGTTGGTGTAGGTGAGCAAGGTGCTGAGCGGGATGTCGATGGGCTCGACGCCGGTGTCGACGATGGTGATGAGGCCGTTGTCCTTGGGGGTGTCCGGGTCCTCGTGGAGGAAGGCCTTGTGCGAGACGTGGATGTGGAAGGCGGGCTCGTTGGTGATGAGGTCGTTGACGATGTGGGGCTGGTTCTGCTGGTGCTTGAGCAGGACGGAGCGAGCGTCGGCCATGGTGGGCTGGAGGCGCTCGATGTCCTGGATGCAGCTGTAGAGGGTGAAGGAGGCGGGCCTGACCTCGACGATCTTGCACGCGGAGCCCTTGTCGGCGCCGTCCTTGTTCTTGGGGGCGATCTGGATCTCGCAGAGGGTGAAGGGCTCGATGCGGATGAGGCCTTCGGGGAGGGTCTTGCGGATCTCGTCGAGGCGCTTTTCATCGAGCCAGAAGTTGAGGGCGTTGCCGGTCATGAGCTCGAAGGAGATGTCGTCGCACCGCGGGCCCTTTTCCATGTTGCTCGAGGCCTTTTCGAAGGAGTAGAACTTGACGATCGGGCCGTGCTCCTGGGTGTGCATGAATTCCGACAGCCGCGACGTCTTGACGCTCTTCTGGTTCTGCTTGTACGGCGCGGCGCCCCATCCGGCGGTGAGCGGACGGATGATCGTGAGGCGCGTGGGGATCTTCTTGTTCCCGCGGTAGGTGTCGCGCTCGAAGGAGATGGTGTTGTGGTTGATGGCGAGGAACTTGGGGTTCTTGCCGTTGTCGACGTTGGCGACGTGGCACGGGCGTGTCTTGGTTTTGAAGTCGAGCATTGCTTTCGTTTGGTTGTGTTTTTTTGCGCGATGTGGTATCGATTGTAAAAAAAAAATAAAAAAAATCCAACCGCAGGAAAACCGCCCGTGTCCTCTATATAGTTTGGAGGGACGCATCAACACGTGTCTTTGCAACAAATGGCAACCGTGAAGCGCATTCGTTTTGGTCTGGTCTTCGATGGCGCTCGTCCGTGCATGGATGGCGGCGACTTTCTCAAGGAGATCGGTCTCGTGGAGGTCGAGGGCGTGCAGAAGGACGGCAAGCACCACCTGCTCTTCACCGTTTGCAAGCCGAGGCGCACCTTGGACGTGCAGAGCGCCATCGACGCGTACAACCGTCGGCATGGCGATGTGATTCGCGAGGCGACGGTGACGACCTTCGAGCGCGGGAACAAGTACCTGACGCATCCGATCTGCCAGGCCATCCAGCGGTCTGACGCCTCGTACTGGTCGTGGTCGGTGGTGATGGCGGAGGAGCAGATGGTGAACGACCTGGAGTCGACGCTGTCCGAAGCTCCCGCGGAGGACATGCCGTCCATGGAGGCTCCTGCTGTGGAGGACGTCCAGGACGTGCAGGAAACCCAGGCCCCTCCGCCGTCGCCTGCGAAGAAGCAGAAGCGCAAGCGGGCGATCAGCGAGCTGCAGTCGAACCTTGTGGAGACCGTGCTTGTGCCCTCGGCGGCCAAACGGTCCAGCACCATCGCGAAGAGTGGCAAGGAGAACGCGCAGGTGGGAAGTTGTTTCCATTATGGGCTTCTGTGTATTGGTATGTTTTCTTGCTTTTTCGCGCACATGGAGGCGGTCGCTGACGGGGTTGTGCAGATTGGGAAAAAGCCGACGTCTACCAAATCGACGAAGAAGCGCTCCTCTACTGCCCCTTCCAGCAAGAAGACGGTTGTGAAGATGCAGTCGTCGTCATCCCGCCAGTTTGACAGCGTGGATGTGATGATGCTTGTGACGGAGGTGGCCAAGTCCAAGGAGGCGACCATCAGCGCCAAGGATCATCTTATCCGTGTGCTCGAGACCTCGCTGGCCCGCCGAGTGTGTGCCTCGTGTGGCGCTGAATGATGGGCGTTGAATCCGTGGATGTATAAAAACCGCTTGCCGTTGCGTGGCGAATGCGTATGCGCGTAAATTCTTTCCTAGGGTCGGCCCCATCATCATCGGCAGAAGAGTCGAAACCCTTGGTAGACGAAAACGGCGACAACTGGAGCGGGGAGGGCCACGAGTTATGCGGCATTCTGCTGTCGACGTGGTACAAGTTTGCGTTCGTTGTCAATGTGGTGGTGTTTGGGTTCGCGGCCGGCATGTACGCGTGGCGCTCGCAGAATCCCGACGGCCTCTTGACGAGTCGTATGGGCACACCACTGACGCGAACGGTGGGACTGTGGGTCTCACAGGGCGTGGCTCGGAATCACTCGTATGACGACCTGGTCTTCGGGCCGGGCGTCAGCGTCTCGGGAAACTGTGAGGTGTTCCGCAACACAACGCAGTATTATTCGACCATGTACGTGCGTCCTGTGACGCTGGCCGTCAAGGGGCTTTACCTGGACAGCGGGTTGTTGATCACCATCTACATGGGGATATCGATGCTAGTTTATTTCTACATGCTGCTGGACTTAGCGTACTTTTACAGGGATCTGAATCGGGGTCGGTATGCTGTCGGGTCGTACGCGGAGCAGGCGTTGACGATTCCGTTCATGCTGCTCGTCTTGTGTGCTCAGATGGGGATAACGGACATCGGCACCGTGCTCTGCGTCGTGTGCTGCTCCTACACGAGCGTCGTGTTTCGCTGCATAGCCGAGGAGCTCCAGTTCACGGACACGATGCTTGTGTACTGGAAGCATGCGCAGTTCTATTTTTTTGAGATTTCGCATTTCACCGGGCTCATGTCGCTGGTGTTTGCGTTTGTTCCGATGTTTCTGAGCCTCAACACTCTCGGAGTGTGCTTCAAGCAGAGCGATTCTTTCAGCACCGTGATGGAGACGCTCCTGCTTGTCATGGCGGCTGCGTTGTTCGGCCTGCACGGGATCCAGTGGTTCTCTATCGAGTTTGGCCCCAGGCGGGATGCCGATCTGGCCGGCCGTGTCGCGTGGTGCTATAACATGGAGTACATCAACACGCTTGTCTGTTTGTTCCTCAAGGTGTTCGTTGTCGGGATGGTGTACCCCATCAACTTTGTGACTTAATGGTCGCCCATGAGCAGCAGATGAAATCCCTGATTCTGCCCTGACGACATGAACATGTCCGCCACCATGACGGCGAAGAGCTCCTCGGAGACGGTGAGGTGGATGCGGTGGAATCCGCGGTGGTCGCCGTTGACCGTGAAGTTGCTCCCTGGAGCGCTCGAGCCTGCCCTGAACCAGTGCGACGGCCGGAGCATGTGCATGCTGGTGTGCGGCACCAGGCGGATGAGCGTGTCGTGGGTGTACGGTATGCGTTTGAGCTCGTCGAAGGGCACGTTGAACACGATGCCATCGGTGAAGGGGATGAGCTGCGTGGCGAGGTTCCAGGTCGAGGGCGATACACCGGGCTCGGCCTCTATGCGGATCGTGAGGTCCAGCATCGTGATGGTCCCCTGCTGGAGCTGAACGGCCACCTGGCGGTTTGAATTCTCCTCCTCGGACTTGTCGTGCTTCTGTTCGCGCCTCACGCGGGCGGCCATGGAGTATCTCCACTCCTTGGGTAGCTTGGCCATGACCAGCTGCTGGTGTTGCGGCCCCGCCCTGCACACCGGGCACAGCACGTTGCGATTTCGCGCCCAATGATAAACGAGCGCCATCGCATGGAACGTGTGGCCGCAGGGCAGCGTCATGGCCGTGTGCGTGGACTGGTCTGACAGGTACGGCTTGGGAAACAGGTCGAACGCGGCCGATGCGATGGGCTGCTGCAAGATGGGGCACTCGGTCTCGGGTTCTGGTGTGTGGAGCCTAACGGTGAGCTTGGATCGGCGGATCGGAAGTTCGACGGTTGCCATGGGCGTGCGCGGCGTTTCTCTCTATATATCGGTTTCGGCATTTGTGTTTCAGGACGATCGAGACATTTTTTTTTAATCGTGCGAAATGAACCCACGAAACTGCCTGAGCAGGCTCTGCGGCGGAACCCGGCGCCTGGGCTTGGGGAGAATCGGTTTCGGCGTTGACTCCACCGTCTGTACCTCTGCTGGGAAGGTCTTATCCCAGTGGCTGAGGTCGACTTCGGCTTCGATCATGACGGGGTTCCACGGCGTTGCGGCGGCGAGCCTTGTGATCTGCGCGTCGTGTAGCGGCGGCGTGGGCCTCAGGGCTAGCACCACCGGACTGGACGGCTCCTTTGCGTACATCGTGGTGAGATTCTCGAGGCGCAGGACGGCGAGGCGCATTTTGCAGGGTTGTGTTGTATTCGTGCGTGTGTGAACCGGATTTTTTTAAAAAATCGAGCGTGAGTGTAACATCCGATCTTCTTGTCTTGGATGGAGAATTTTTGATGGATGTGCCTTTGTCTCTTGTTGGAGGCGGTGCCATGTGGAAGCGGCCCATGCCAAGACGCCGTCGAACATGGAGCGTTCTTTGGGCATTCCTTCTTTCAGTACATGGTGCGACATCGGTCGGTGCCATGCGCGGTCTGTTTTATAGTGATGCATTGGTTGACGATTGCGGCTCCGCACGCGCAGCCGGAGACGAAGACCATGGCCAACAGCAGGCCCCATATGAGATTGTATTCGAGCCATTTCTCCGTCGCCGCTGCGAGTGACAGGGGTGGCACTACCACTTGCAGTATCTCAGGGTTTTTGTCCAGGACGCTTTGGATTTCTGGGATGAGGCCTTGCGGGTCGTGTGTCCACATTCTAACGATGTAGATGTCGTTCCACGTGAACTGTACGTCGGCGCCGGGGAAGAGTCTGGAGATCTCGGACTCATGAAGTGCGTGGACGATGAACTGGACCACATGGCCGTCGTCGGCTGCCGTGGCCGTGATGAGCAGAGGGATGAGGAGCGGGAGCATGTGCATATGGTGGTCCATGTGCGTTGAAATACCTATTTAAACCGTCGTGCAGCGAAGAGCACATATGCGCCGCGCGCTTATTTTGTTGTTCTGTGTTGCTGGGGCTGTAGTGGGGCAGGATGAAGAGTATCAGCGTATGTTTTTTGCGAATGATTACGAGGTGGATCAGTCCACGAACGACTATGAGGTGGATTGGGGGATCGAGGAAGATGATGTGTGGAACGATTTTAATGGGTCGTCGTCCATTCTTTTTATCGGCAATACGACCGACGACGCCAATTCCTCGGCGGTGGTCATTTCCAACCGCAGCGCGATCGATCTGTCATTGCAGCAGGGGATCGAGGATCTGGGCCATCAGCTGATCGATCTTATCAGCGGGATGATCGGCGGGGAGAGCAAGAACGATACGTCGTGGACGTTTGTCTCCTTCATCACGCTCGTTCCGATTCCGTGCTCCGCGGTTCGTTCTGTCGCGTCGCTGTTCGATCAGGCCATGGCAACGACGAATCCCAGCGCGGAGATCGTGTCCGTGCCGCGTCGGCTGGGTGGCCTTCCTTGCAGCACTGACGGGACATGCCCGTGCTCCGAGACCGGCAACAGGCGCAAGTACGTCACGCGTGTGATGGAGCTGAGCTCTCGTAGCCGGTTGAGGAGTGTTGCCTACCCGCTGTCGGAGGAGTTTCCTTATCACGTTGCGATTCAACCTCTTCCAGTCTTCTGAGCGCGGCTCTGTACGAGTCGTTGAGACGAATGAATTGGTCCGTTTTGTTCTCGAGTTCGTTTTTTACGTCGGTGTACTGCCTTTGCAATGTTCTGCATGCCTGGTGCCAGTAGAGAGCGTCTTTGCCCTGTGTATTGACGGGGATGTTCGGATGCGGAGGGTGCTTTATCGTCGGCGGTGTCACCTGGTCCGCCTGCAGAATCAGAAGGTCTCTGTTGGCGGCCATGAGTCTCCTCTCGACCTCCATGTGCGATTGACTGAGCTTGGACATGCGTACGGAGAAGTCGGCGCACTCCTTTTCTTTTTGCCTCAGTGATTCGCGAAGGGCCAGAACCTCCGTCGGCGTGTGTGGCAGCGCTGGTTTGGGCGGCGCAGCTTGCTTCGGAGTGTGTATCTGTATCGAGTCTGCTGCGATGGTTCGTCTGCATATGTTGCTTAGATTCAGCGCGGCGTCTGACAGGATTGAGGTGGCTGTGGTTGGGGGTTGACGATCCCTTTTTTTCATCCAATGGACTTGGCATCGGCGATTTGTGTGGGGATTTTTTTAAAAAATTTATTCCGACAAATGCTGTTGCAAGGCGAACCGTTCGCTGAGTTCAAGGAAGAATGGGACGATTATCTCGAACGTCCACCGCCTGTGGCGGATGCGATTCGTCTTGTTAATACGCAGACTGAAATCATCGAGGAGGCAAGCCTGGGATCGTTGATGCTGCTTTGCAAAGCTGAGATTTTTTTTTTCAGGCGTTGAATCAGCCCATGACAACGAGCGTCCGGCGCAGGCAGTGTGTAGCATACATGCTGGAGCAGTGCATTCTGCTTTCCGCCGTGTTGCGGCCAAATTCAATGGGAGAACGGCGCCGATTTAGGGTGCTCCGAAAAATCCTCGAGCGAGCGCGTCGGGTGGCGCGGGGCGACGGGCTCTAAGTTTGGAATTGTTTGATGTCGGGGAACGGGTTCTGTCCGTCGAGCTTGACCCGAACTGTGAGGTCCACCGGCGCGCTCTTGTCCTGGGCGTTGCACTTGAGCGCCAGGCCTCCGTCGCACTTTTCGAGCAGGATGTCGAAGCAAATCTGGTCGTTCTTGACCATGATAGCCGATGTCGCGGTGTTGTTGAAATACATGCAGCTGATCTTGGCCAGTATCCTGAGTTGGTCCATGAGGCCGAACTTGGTCCATTTTTCCGACAGGTTCTTGAATTCGAACTCTATCGGGGGCGTCAAGTCCCGCCCGAGTTCGAGTGCGATTTCTTGGATCTTGGCTATGATGCCGATGCGGGCCAGCGAAGTCTGTGTCCGGGTGACGGGGCAGATGTAGTTCCGGTATGGGTGGTCGTCGTCTTCGTTGCTGTTCCTCGCCCAGGCCAGCACCACCTTGTACAGGTCGACGATCACCCCGTTCTGTTGTATGACGGGATACTGGATCGGCTTGCCGTTGCTCGGGTCGTCGAACATACGGTTGACCCGTGAGAGGATGGCCTGCAACAGATGCGTTAAAAGAAGTAAATGAATAGGATGTGTAAAGCGAACGCGCACCTCTTTTCCGGTGAGATCGTCCATGCGCTTGCGTTTCGATAGGAGCTGGGTTTTAAGCTCGTCCATTTGCGACTGCAGCGTCTCCTTGTCGTGTCGCAGTTGCGATGCGATCGCCGCCTGGCTCGACATTTCCGACACCATGCTCGCGAGACTCTCGTACTGGTTGTCGCGTTCCTGGATCTTTTCTTGTAGCAGTTCGATTTTGCTTTCGGATGTGGATTCCATGTTGGTGATGCGGGACTCGAGCTCCGAGATCTTCTGGTGTTTCTCGCTGAGCTCCTGGTTCATGGTACTCGACAGCGTTGCGGATTCGAGCATGGATGTCACGAGCTTGTGAAGACCCGATTTGAGACTGTCGCTGCCGTTCATGTAAAGCGTCTGGATCAGGTTGACGAGGCCGGCGTTCTCTGACATGTCGTTCATCCTGTATGCGTGGAGCAGGGTGTGATCGAATGCGACCATTGAGGGAAACGGCGGTTCGTCGCGGGTCTCTTCAAACATGAGAGAATTCTTGTACGATGAAGGGCTGCCTGAGACCAGTGGGACGCTTGGCGCGGCTTTCCTCCTTCCGCTGCTGTGCATGGGGCGTTGCGGAAATTTCCTTCTGGAAGCTTTTATTGAGAATGCTAAAAAAACGAAGTGGACTTATTGTGTTTTTTTATCCATATTTAAAGGGACCGAGCGTTTTATTATTTTAATAAGTATTCAGCAGCTTGCAAAGTGCCGAAAATCGATCGCTTCGATTTTTAAGCGTGACGCGGGTTTAAATGTTTCGGTTTTTTCCGCGGTCCCCAAAATTGTATTTCCGATCTCAAATCTCCGTTTGCGATGATGCATTTCTCGCGGCCCAGTGACCAGGACCGGCTCAATGCCACTGTGTACAGTGTTGTGAGCATGGACTTCTGCGGGGCTGTGCGCATCGATGGGAGCTGGGACGCATACGAAACACTGGGATACCTCGAACGCCGGATGCGCAACCGTTTGATTGGCACTCTGAACGACGACGGGACGCTGTTTCGGGTGAGGGGAAAATACGTTTATTTCGATTCGGACCATGTTTTGGTCACGACGTGCCAGTCTGATGTGGTCAAGGTGCTTTGATTACACCAGGTCGCGCCGCTCTGTTTCGGAGCTCCTCTTCCATGGTGCGCTCGTCGTACACCGTGGCGCTGTTGAGGATGCAGGCGAGACTGTGCTTGTAGCAGAAGTGTATCGTGCGCATTCGGAAGCGCTTGACGTCAATGATGTCTTTCGATGACGCTGTGTTGGTGCTTCCGCAGACGCAGCATTCGTTGGCGCATGGCTCCTTTTCGACGGCGCACTTGCACGGGGTGTCCCAGTACGTGGGCTGCAGGCAGGCCTCGCACAGCACGATGGCCTTTTCGCGGATGTACATGATCCGGCCGAGGAGGTTTACGTGCACGATCGACTCGTGGTTGTAGCACTCGTTGCAGACCAGCCTGTCGTTTGTCGGGTCGTACCGGAAGAGGGTCTTGAGCGTGTCGGCCCGGCGCGTCAGTGCGCATGTCATGCATATGGGCAGGTGGTGGAGCTCCTTTTCGACGAGGTCGCACATGCTTCCGAGCCTTGTGAGCGTTTCCATCTGCCTGCACGTGGCGTGCGCGGGGAGGTGGCGCGTGTAGATGGTTGTCCAAATGTCCTCGAGCGCCTCGGACTCCTTGAACGTTATTTCCGGCAAGGCCGCCTTGAGCTGGCCGAAGATGGACGACGAGTTCTGAATCACGCGGGCGTTGAGCGCGAGGCCGAGGTGCCTGACCGTCGACTGCTGCAGAACGCTTCTAGGCTTGTGCTGATACAGCACCGCGTCGCGGAAGAACTTGACCGATGTGGCGACGGCGGTCTGGGCTTCGGTCTCGAGCGTGGACCAGAACGTTTCTTCGCATTGAACGGCGGCGTTGACGGTGGTCTCTCTGAACGATTCGACTATGGCGAGGCACTGCGACTTTGCCCCTGGCGTTATGCCGATGATCTGCCATTCCACGGGGCAGAAGTCGTGCACGGCGTTGAGGATGTACTCGATCAGGGCGAGGCACACGATGTTCTGATGCTCCGATATGAACCGCATGTGCGCCCCCGACGTGAGCACCTCGTGGATCGAGCCGGCGATGAAGACTCTGTGCTCGAACGAGGCGCGGCGCTCGTTGAAGGGGTACAGTCCGAGCAGGAGGCCGTGGAGCGTGTTGATGATGGCCGCCGTGAGCTGCACGCTGCAGTCGGCCGTGTTTGCCATGCGGCGGTAGCGCTTGCCGCAGAGAAACATGTTGAAGAGCCGCTGCAGCCACTGGCTGGTGCACTGGCCGATCAGGGTGTTGCGGATGATGTGCGTGAGGTCTGGTAGGTTGTGGTAGTGAAACGTGTCCGAGATGTCCAGCACCATCCACTCTTTGGGGCGATCCTTGTTGTAGTAGAGTGCGAGCAGGTAGCAGTCGAGCTCCCATCGCACGGAGTAGTCGTCCTTGAGTTTCTTGTGCAGCTGTTCTATCCGGCTGTGTATGGTGTCATGGCCTTCGCCTCCGAGCACAGACCTTAAGCACACGCGCTTGAGGGGTCTGATGACGTTGCCGGAGGCGTTGGGAAAAAACGCAGGCCGTTGGACTGGACCAGGAAGTGCGACATGCAGTGCGTCTGGACCGTGAAGTGGCTGCGCTGGTACGCCACGGAGGGGTATGGCATGCAGTGGATGGGTCCGTGCGGCGGCATGATGAGGCACGCGTCCTTGCGGTACTCGCCCGGCACGTCGAAGAGCACCCCGTAGCGCTGAATGACGCCGGTGCACGACGCGGGGGTCGCGCGGTACAGGAACTCGTAGAAGAGCTTCTGCGTGTGCTTCCGCGAGCATAGCACGCACATCTGCGGCGTCTCTGTGATGATCCTACCCGGCAGCTGGAACTCGACGGCGATGAAGGGTTTGGACTTGTCGATGTGCATCGCTTCGCAGCTGGTGCCCATGATGCACTTGCGCTCCCCGGTCATGGGTTCCCGCATGAACGACTCCTCGTACTCGCGCGTCACCACCGGCACATCCCCGCCGATGCCTCTGCCGCCGAAGAGGCCCTGCAGCACGCCTCGGTAGTCGATGTGCGACAGGATGTCGGAGAAGTCCAGCTCGTAGTCGAGGTCCTCGCATCTGCCTATGTTGTCGCAGATGGAGCGGCAGATGTCCTCGACCGAGTCCGCGCTATTGTTGGACAGGATGGTGTCGGATTTGAACCGCTTCTTACCGGTGTCTCTGTTTTTGGTTCCCGTGGGCCGCGCGCGTTTCATGGTGCTCCATTCTTTGGGCACCTGCAGGGAGGGAGGGTCGGTCATGCGCGAGGCGAGCGGAGCGGTTTCGTAAGCTCTCTTCAGTTTATTATTTTTTGGGCGACTCGGCGCGTGTGGATGGTGAAGTTTACGTTGTCCTTGGTTTCGACGGACCCGTCCTTGATGAACGGACGCATAAATGACGCCACGCAGGAGCGCTTGTACAGTCCCGCACTCCGGGCGTTTAGGATCTTTGTCACGTCCTCCGCCGCGACGTGCGCGACCTCTCCCCATTGCGGCAGCATTGTGCGGAAATACGCCTTGATCGTGTCGTTGGGGCTGTCGTCGTTCAGAGGCTCGTCTTTCCCGTCGTCCTTGAACACGGGGTCCGCGTCCATGTTGAAGATGCTGGCGCTGGGCGGCGCGACGAGATACATTTGCTCGCGACCGATGTATCGTTTCAGCTCCTCGGCGATGTTGACGGTGCGCTCGTCCTCCGCGTCCTCCATCTTTGCCTGGATCTCTTCGCATACGCGCTGTATGGGGAGCGTCGACGGATCCACTCTTAACTCCTCGACGAGCGTCTTTTCGATCAGCGGCCGGAGGTCCTTGCTTTTTTTGGCGGGTTTCTCCGCGCCGCAGGTCCAGGTCCAGTACGGCGGCGATCCCTTGTCAGCGGCGATCCGAAGCAGGATCGGATTAGACCCCACCGGCTGCGTGAGCTTGAAACAGCATATCGCCTGCTGTTGCTGCGGGTAGGCGATGGCGGGCTTGATATCGGAGGCCGCGTTTCGGTTGTACTGGTCGATGATCTTGTGGATGGTGTGCCCACGCCTTCCGTTTTGTTTCTGGAGGGAGATTCTGACGAGCTGCAGGCCGTCGGGGGCGGTGGTTCCCTGGGCGTTGGCGAACTTTAGGTCTTCGAACAGCTCCTCGCGCATTCTTTCGCCTTTGTATGCGAAGCATAGGTGATGCTCCTTGTTGTCTGCGCGCGGAGGCATTTTCGCGTCGTTTTTTTTTGCCCATCTGTGTATTTTTTTTATTGTTTTTTCGTTTCGCATTTCGATTGGATGATGAAATCGGTGTAATGCGCCAGCACCGAGATGAGGATCATGCTCCAAAACAGCGGGGTCTGTGATGTGAAGTTGCAGATCGACAGGATGATGTAGATGCAACACGTCTCGCTCAGCCACTGCAGATTCGGAAACGGCTCGAGCCATAAATACACGCAAAATAAAAGGGGCGCGATGTCCGGTGCGATGTACGTGAGCTGGTTGGCAGTGAGGTACGTTAGGTACGCCTCCATGGAGGGAAATCCGAGACGGAGGATTGCGAGGGAGGCAAGACATTCGACAATTGCCAACCTGCGGGAACCGGAGCGGATCAGTACAATCGTCCCCTCTGACAGCAGATTCATGCTTACTATGGATGCGAGTCTGGTCACGAACTCCTGCATTCGTGTCTTGGGTTTGATGGCCGTTTTCAGAACAATGCTTGCGCCGAATGCAAAGACGGTGATCTTCATCGCTCCATACCGAAAGGCAAAGTCGAACATGTCGCCATACAGGTAGACGAGCCCCTCGAGTATGCTGCGGAGGTCCTTTGCGTCGTTTTCCTTGTTTCTATCGTAAATCGTCATTGTCATGAGCGCAAGCGCGATGGCCAGCATTATGTTCGAGAACACGCTTGTCGGGCTGATGTCCTGGATTGCGATAAGCTGGCGGATCTGTTTGTTGCAATAAAGGAGCGTGACCTGCTTGATAAGCCTGGACTGCGTCTCGTTCTGGTTCAGCTGTGTCGAAATCACAAAGATCATGAGCGCTATGCACAGGCCTTGCACCATCCCGAAGTTCTCGTCCGTCCATGCCGAGAGGGCGTTGACGATCACCACGCTCGACGATAGTGTTATGCGTTGTACGGCACGGCGTCCGAGCTCGCTTTCCATTCCGCGCTTCTCTTCTTGGTTGCAAATGTACTCAGGCTGAACGGTTCCACGTTATTCTCACCGCGCCCAGGCTTATGTCCCAGTCCTTGTGCATGTAGAGCACCAGAATCGCGCTCCACAGCGTGGCGTTGAGAATCCGGAAGCGCATACATAGCAGAGCGCTGACGAGCGCAACGACCAGCACGCAGTGGCAGCATCGGTTGACCGACAGGTAGAGTATCAGCGACGAGAGGCAAAACACGGGGATGTCGAAGTGATTCACAATGCACAGCGCGCAGCCGCGGCCAAGCACCTCGCCCGTGGTGGGCTCTATCTCCTTGTCCATCATCCCCTCTTCCTCGTCCATAATGGACCGACCGTAACATACAAAGATATATGTTTAACTTTTCATTCATCGTGTCGGGACCAATACCGACAGTAAATCGCGATCGTCCGCGTCCGAGGTTCGGTTGTTCATCTCGGACTCCGGCAGCAGGAAGCATTCCGCGGCGTTCGTGAAGACCAGCTGGAGGTGTAGCCCGTCCTTGTCCGTTGCTGCGGGGTTGGTCTTGACTCTGACCATGATGTAGATGTTGTGTTTCTGGCTCTCGTCGTCCGTCGGGCCTTCCGGGTACCGCAAGCAGCCCCGGATCCACTCGCTCTTGTCGTTTGCGATTCCGAAGTGGTTCATGGACGAGTTCTTGATCTTGATGTGCGCTCCGATGGGTACCAGATGATCGTGGGCGGTGAGAAAGTGCTCCATCACGATGGTGTCATCCGACCCCTGCCACATGTGGTACTGGGCCTCCTCGTCGAGGAACTGGCCGTGTGCGTCGCGGACCGCCGTCCAGACGGTATCGCCCGGGCCGGTGAACACCGCGTGCTTGCGGAACACGAGTGGCGTGACCATGCATCCCAGCTCCTGCAGGTGGTCCCACCAGCTCTCGAGGGGTACGGCGTAGGCCTCCCAGTCGCTGTTCTCCCTGCAGACCGTGAACCTGGCTCCGTCGCTGACGAGCAACACCGTGCCGATGGTGGTCTGCGACATGAAGGGATAGCGCCGCTCCATGACGAGCTCGGGCGGTCGGCCGTTGTAGCCCGCGAAGGTCTCGAAGACATCGGGCATGGCGCCGTTGTACAGTATGGAGTAGAGCGCGATCCACGACGCCAGGTGCATGACGTCCTCGGGCGGGTGGTTGGCGATGACGGCCGGAAGCTCCGACGACCTGCCCGATTCGATGGCGCCGTGGTCCTCTGCCGCGCGGACGAAGTACTCCGGCCTGATACCGGTGTGGACGCAGTGCGGGATGACCTCTTCGTGGGAGTGTCGGTAGCTCTCCAGCACGAGGTATCTTGCGGGCGATGACTGCACGGGCGCGCAGCGCGAGAGGATGAACTCGGTGAGATTGGCGCCGAAGGTGAAGATGTTGTCGGCGTGGAGCTCGTGGCTGCCCTGCAGCGCCGTGATGATGAGGTGCTGCAAGAGGTTGACCCAGCACTTGTTGTTGCCGCCGTTGTTGCCCCCGCGGCCGTCGTTGGCGTTCTGCATGAACAGGTAGCTGCAGCGCGAGTTCTCCGGCTGCCGCTGGCTCGCCGTGACGAGGCCGTCGCCGCCCACGCCCAGCCGGCCGATGAAGCGCATGAAGTCGTTGCAGATGGCGTCCATGCTCAGGAACCCGGTCAGGTCGAAGCTCTTGCTGCTGCACTCCCTGATGGCCGTGATGTAGGTGTAGAAGTTGTTCTTGGCGACCCCGAAGTAGGACTCGAGGTAGGCCTCCTTGCTGTTGTAGTCCTCCGCCGTGCCGAGCTTGGGCACCGCTATGTACCCGAGCATGTACTCGGCGTCGTGCTGCCGGCCTTGGACCATCTGGGAGACCCACGAGAAGACGGAGTCGTAGTAGGATGACTGCATGGTCAGGGACTCGTCCTGCATGACGGAGATGATGAATTCGATCGGCACCACGGGGGTCTTGAGCCTGTCCTTGATCAGCTGATTCACCAGCACCAGGTTGGAGTCCGTCAGGTGGGTGATGGCGTTGCAGATGGCGACGTTGCAGGCCTGGAGCGTGATCGGGGCGGTCTCCATGTCCCTGAGCACGCGCGCGTTGGCCTCGGTGCTGGAGTCGGACTCGGCGTAGTGCCTGGCGCATGTGGCCATGAAGGTGGTCGCCACCTGGCGCGTGAGGAATCCGGCAATGACGCGGTCGTAGCTCAGCAGCAGCATGGAGCTGAAGAAGGGCTGGAAGTGCTGCTGGATGATGTTGCGCACCCAGTCGATGAAGGAGCGGCAGATGTGGTTGATCTCGAACAGCACCTGGCCCGTCTTGTTGATGAGCGCGAGCTGCCGCGTCGCCATCTGGAGCACGCACATGATCCACGCCAGGTCCTCGCGCTCGGCCTTGCACGACGGAAGCGTCGACGCCGCGTTGGTGTTGCTCGACTGGTACTCGGAGATCTTGCGCTTCTTGCCGGCCTGGATCGCCGAGAGCTTCCCCCCTGGCTGCGCGCCGGCCGGAAACATGGCGGTCACCACCGAGAACGTCTTGATGCACTCACCTATCACGGTCGTGTGCGGGTTGCTGTTGGACGTCATGGCGAGCAGGAAGGGGCTCAGGCCTGGGATCTGGCGCTGATGTCCTTGCAGATGCGCGCCGCCGGCCTTGTTCTCTACCGCCTTGAGAATGTTGCCCGACCCTCCGTCCGAATCGCGCGGAATGGAGCACACCATCCCGTTGAGCGCCGCCGCGTCCATCGAGCGGTATCCTTCGTCCATGATGATCGGTCGCATGAAGTTCTTGCGGTCCGGCGCCAGCTCCCGCACGCCGTTGACGAACATCACCGCGGAGACCGCCTCGACGCCCGAGCGCGTGGTCCGGTCCAGCTTCATGAAGCGCAGCGGCTCGATGAAGTCGGAGCTCAAGTCCGGCAGCAGCTCGGTTACCAGTGTCGAAAAGGCCTTGAAGGTCTTGGTAATCACGGCATTGAACCCCACCGAGTTGGGCTTGGAAGTGAAAATCACCTGCGTCCTCGACCCGTGGTCGTCCGTCTGCGCCCGGAGGTGGCCCGCCCCGCCCATCACCTGCACGGTGTACATCATCCAGTTCCAGGTCTCGTGGTGCGCGCCGAGGTGCGTCAGGACGTCCGACACCAGGATCGCCCACAGCGTCGTCAGGTTCACCGCGTTGGCCCGGATGTGCTTGTTGTGGAACGACAGCGCGTGGAGGAGCTTCAGGTAGTACGCCGCGTCCGGGTACGCCGTGTACATGGCCCGCTGCGTCCGCGCGGAGTTCCCCGGCACCTCGGAGCGGAAGGCGGTGCGGATGGCCTCGTTGATGCGCGCCGAGAGCCGGTCCAGGCACTGCGCGCTGTGGAGCACCCGGTCCGACATCATCAGGTCCACCAGCACCGACTGCGTGTGGAT
>Ga0007871_1000206_pt1 | contig 16026 bp, 24 predicted proteins | sample CryBogCBH08Jun09_FD_71208 | JGI IMG/M metagenome (GOLD analysis project Ga0007871, IMG submission 71208) | Freshwater microbial communities from Crystal Bog, Wisconsin, USA - CBH08Jun09 | ecosystem: Environmental > Aquatic > Freshwater > Lake | place: Crystal Bog, Wisconsin, USA | collected...
CGCAGACGATTGGTGACGATCAATTTTGTGTCGCAGCATTTCTGTTCGGGGATGGCCCTCTCGTTCTGCGGAATCTGCGCCTCGGCGACACGCCGATCGAAAATTTCAACGATATCGAAATTGAGGTGCGGAACGGCTACCCCGATGACGCCCCGATAACCTTGTACCCGCAACAGGTGATCGAGGATCAGCTTTCGGTCCAGTTGAACTACAATGAAATGCAGACGCGGGTCACCGCAAGAGATGTCACTGAATGCGAAATCGATATCGCATTCGTTCAAGGCCTGCTCAAGTACGACAAGAACGGCAAGCCGGAACGCTGGGACGTCACATTCGGCATTTATCAGCGAAAGATTGGTGATACGGACTTTACGCTCGTTACAGGCCTAGACATCGCTGGCGATGAGCAAAAGATCATCCGACGCAGCTACCGATGGACATTCCCGGAGCGCGGACAATACGAAGTCGGGCTCATTCGTACCAGCGTCGAGCAGGACGACACCAAGATCATTGAGCGAGCCGACTGGAGTGCCATTCGATCGTTCCGGCCGGAGAGCCCGTTCAATTTCAAAACGCCGGTATCGATCGTTGCGCTGCGCATTCGTGCCAGTAACCAGCTAAATGGCGCGGTAAACAATTTCAATGCGGATGCAAGCCTGCTTTGCCGTGATTGGGATGTCGATACACAGACTTGGATCGTTCGCGAGACCAGCAATCCGGCATCGTTATTCCGGCATGTCCTGCAGGGGCCTGCGAACGCCTACCCGAAAACCGACGATCAGATCAACCTCGCACAACTGCAGGATTGGCATGAATTCTGTCAGAACAAGGGGCTGAAATACGACCGCATCCATGATTACAACGCGACCCGTTGGGATGTGCTGGCTGATATCGCTGCAGCAGGCAGAGCCACCCCGCACGACGATGGTATGAAGTGGGGCGTAACCATCGATCGACCGCAAACGACATATGTCTCCGCGATCACCCCACGCAATTCATGGGACTTTCAGGGATCGACGCCGCAAGTGTTGTTTCCGGATGCTCATCGCGTCCAGTTTATCGATGCCACCAATGGATATAATCAGGCCGAGCGGATCGTTCCGTTTCCCGGCGTCAACCCTGATGACGTGCGGGTCACCGAGGATTTATCGCACCCCGGAAAGACGGACCCGGACGAAATCTGGCGCGAAACCCGCCGACGCCAATATGAACTGATCCATCGCCCGCATACTTACACCGTTTCGCAAGATATCGAATCCCTGGTGTTGACCCGAGGTGACTTGGCTCCGCTCAACCATGATGTGCTGGATCGGGATCACGTTGCGGCGAGAGTCCGGGCCGTGTCGGGGCAGGTTGTTACACTCGATACGCCGGTGACAATGAAAGCCGGGCGGGGCTATGCAGTCGTTGTCCGTAAGGCGGATAGCACCTCGATCCGGCGACCTGTCGTCACAGTCGATGGCGAGACCGCAAATCTGACGGCGATCGGTGATTTGTCCGATGTCGAAGTCGGTGATCTCGCATCCTTCGGAAACTCGGTCCGAGGACCCGTCATCGACGTCATCGTGAAGAATATCGAGCGCGGCGACAATCTGACCGCGAATCTCACGTTGGTCGATGCGGCGCCCATCATTGACGAGTTGGTTGACGCAGAAGTTCCCCCGCCTTGGGACGGCCGTGTAGGCGACACGACCGATCTATCAGACCTTGTTCCTGCCGTGCCGTCAATCGCGGTCAGCGATGCGGCGCTTACCTTTAACGTTACCGTCATTCCGGGGGCTGGAGCGGTCGCGGTCCCGGCCACCTACGTGGTTTCGTATCGCCTTCATGGTGGGGGCGCGTTCTCGACCATCACGATCCCGGCGAGTCAGGGGGCGGCGGCCATCTCTGGTTTTGCAGTTGGAGACACGATCGATGTCAAGGCGCACGCTGTGAGTGCATACGGCCAGCCGAGTGCGGATTGCCCGGTTGTCCAGGCCACACTTCATGAGGCCGTCGCCTCTACTCCATCTGCCGACGACGATACGCACAAGGCAGACACGACCCTTCTCACAGCGGACTTTTTCTAATGGCACAGCAAGCGATCAATGTCGGAACGACGGCTAACGACGGGACCGGAGATGCCATCCGGTCGGCATTTCAGAAGGTCAACGCGAACGATGCCGAACTTTACGCGGCGGTTGCCTCGAATGCGACGGCGATAGCGGCGAAGGCAAACGCCAGCGATGTAGCATCTGCACTTTCAGCGAAGGTGGATACCGATGACGTGACGACCGCACTTGCGAGCAAGCTCGACGTACCGGGTGCGTGGACCGACTACACGCCGACTGTGACGCCTGGCAGCGGATCGTTCACGACCGCGAGCGCAACAGGTCGCTGGCAGAAGATCGGCAAGACCGTTATCGGCTCAGTCAAGGTTACGATCACGACGAATGGAAGTGCGGCCGACTACGTGCGCGTCACCACGCCGATTGCCGTCCGCGACAACTATTCCTGCCTTGGCCGCGAAACAGCGGTGAACGGAAACTTCGTATTCTGCAATGCGCAAAGCGGCGGGGACTTCATCATCGTTCTGGCGGCGGGCGGCTACCCCGGAGCGGACGGTGCCGTTCTTGAATTCACCTTCTCATATGAAACGATCTAATTTCCAAGGAACCCTTAGACATGGCTGAAGGCATTCGCGCTCCAAATCTCCCGCTCGGAACGTCGCTGTCCGAGTTTATTGGCCTTGAGACGGTTGGGACACAGAAGTCACTCAAACGGTTCCCTCGCGCCAGTGTGATGGGGGCGATCGATGCTGTGACGGCGGGCTTTCAGGCCGGCGGCGGGATCATCTTCACGACCAAGACGCAAGCCAATTCGTCGCTGGCCTATGCCGCAAATACGATGGCGTGGGTCGTTCTGGATCCCACACCGGCGAACAATGGCATTTATCAGAAGACCGGCGCGTCCGGTTCTGGCGCATGGGCTCGTCTCGCAGACCTGCCATACTCTTTCTATCGTGCAGTCAATGAAGGTGCAGGCACCGCAAATGCTATAGTTGCCACCAACGGCTATCCGACGGCGAATAAGGATGCGCTGATCGTCTTCAATGTGACGGACACCAACACCAGTGGAACTGTCACGCTATCGCTGAACGGTGGAGCGCCGCTTTCGATCAAAACCGCATCCGGAAACGACCCGGCCATTGGCGGGTTCACGCCTGGGATGATGCTCGCCGGATATATCGACAACACTGAATTCCGGCTGTTGTCGGATCAGGCGAGTTCGGCGATTCAATCTGCCGCAGAGGCCGCGAAGGTTGCGGCGGAAGCGGCGCGTGATATCGCAACCGGTGCGATGTCCACGTTCCTTGCAACGGTGTTCGACACGCGAGCGACCGCGCTGGCGTATTCGCCCGCTGCGGCTCCAAATTACATCCGACTGGAGGGCCACACCGTCACTGGGTCAGGTGGGGCGCTCTATCGCAAAGTCGATGCCGAGCCGTCGCATCCGGGTAAACTCTCGATCACGCTCGACGACGGTACTACAATTGCTTGGTATGAGATTGCCGAGAAGCGACTTGACCCGCTGATGTTCGGCGCGAAAGCGGAGACGGGCTTCGATTGCTGGCAGGCGTTCAAGGATTGTCTGGACACCATCGAAGAACAATCGGCCTCAACCGCATTTCGGTATGGTGGTCCTCTTTACATACCGGCGGGTGAGTGGGAAACCTCAAAGGCTATTCAGATCACGACGCCCGGCGTCCGCGTGGAGGGTGAGGGGGCGATTACGTCAGTCATCAAAGCGCAATCTGGCATCACCGGTTCCTACGTTCTCAGTCATTCACCGCCAAGCACATCGGCGGTTATGGTCGGCATCGGCATCAGGGGCGTCGGAATCGACTGTAACGATCAAGTCATCCACGGCTACCTGGGCGAGATGGCATATGACAATGTCATCTATGACGACATCCGAATTTCGCGCCTTGCCGCGTCAGCGAGCGGCTTTGTGTCCAAACCACAAACCGACAACACTGCAATTGTTAATCAAACACTGGATATTCGGTCTCTGTATGTCGATAAGACTACGGCGAAAGGCACGGTACCTGCTGTCTTGATCGACAATTGCCAAGAAGTAATCATTTCCGCATCAAAGGCGTGGAACGGATACGGCGCAACTGATAATACCAATTTAGGGACGTCTGCATCGTGGTTCATCCAGGACTGTCGTTCTGTGACGATGATTGGTTGTAGTTTTGCAAGCTCTCAGATCGGTTTAAGCGTCTACGCCAACACGCGCGATCTTGATCAGATTTCGATCCTCAATCCTCTCTTCGAGAATATTCGCGGGTCGATGGTGGTGACCAGTTCATCCGACCCGTCGTCTCACAAAATTAGAAATCTATCGATCGTTAATCCGCGTCATGAGTCGCCGTCTGTAGGAGGGTATTCGATTGACGCGGTGTTGCGCGGCCATGTTGAGACGACAACGCAGTCCGTTCTCCTGGGCGCGGATTCGAGCCTCGTGACGGTTCTTACAGACGACCTTTCATTGGTTTTTGACAACGGCACAAACAACATGATCCACGCACGCACGAACAGTGTTTCACCTTGGGAAGCGTTCGGGAATCACATCGCCGTCAAGCCGGATGGTCTGACGCATTTCCAGACATCTACTCCGGCTGATCACGAGACCTCCATGGTTCTATTGATCAACCATGGAGGACCGTTCGTTACAAAAAAGGTGGTTACTGCTGATCCGGATAGCGGCGGTACAGGGTTGACCGCGCTTTGTGTCGAAAACCTCTAACTGTCAGAGCTTTGTTTCGGTGCCACGTCCTTGCGCCACTTGTCGGCGTATTCCTTGAATACCGGCTTGCTTGTCAGAAAATACATCACGTCCATGAGTTCGATGTGGAGCGCGTGATACGTCGGATTTAACTGAGCCTCATAGGGCATCAGATACGGTTCTCGCGATAAGGTAATGTAGCTGAGGTCATAGGCGCTGAATGTTCCTACATCGAAATATGGAACGATCTTCGCGTAAGTTCTGATCGCATCATCATAAAGCCGATGAGCATCTTCCGACCCCGTCAGTTTCCACCAATCGTATAGACCGATGATTGTATAGCCGTAGCCCGCGAGATTGTAGGCTTGGATTTTCATGGAGTATTCATTGATGAACGAATATCCACGTAGCGATGGATCGAGGTCGCGCATGTCATACATCGGACCGCGCGGATAAGGGACCTGGATGAAGGCTAATGCCCGGTTTCCCGCGTCGAGATATCTGCCGTCGTTCGTTGCGTGATAAATACGCGCCAGTGCGCTCAAGGCCAGACCTTGCGTGAAGCCAGAGGTCCACCCTGTCTTATATCGCCTGATTGTCGAGTGATGCGCGTAATTGAAATTATTTTCAAACGCTCCATCAGGGCGCTGGAGTGAAAGAAGCCTATGAACGGCTACCTTCATGCGCTCGATCGGGCTTCCGTTCAGGAACGCCTCATACTGCGACAATGCATAGTTCGATAGCGTTGCGGGGTTATAGTAAAAATCGCCAGCGTATTTGACGAGAGGTAGACCATCGCCATCTAGGCGCATCGTATCGCTATTCTCGAACGCCATCTTTCTTGAGATGTGCATGTACACACCGGACGGATCATAGGGTGCGGCATCGTCTGAGGCTTTGAGGTACTTCGGCTGCCTCGCGAGGTCGGCGCGCTCTTCGCCAAGGGCTTTTAATTCTGGCGATATAACGTGCGGCGGCCAATGTTCCGCATCGGGCGCGTGAACCGCGGCGAACACAAATAAAGCAACAACTACAGCCCCTACGGGCATCAAAGGATTGATTCTCATTTAAATTCGATACCCGCGCGGATTGCGGCTCGTCAATCATGCAACTCTAATACAAAAGACCAATAGCGCGAGTTACGCCAATCGTCGACCCGCGCGCCCGGCCACCACAACCAAGCATGCGGGTCTAGCCAGCGGTCCGTTCTCAGGGGCGGACGCCGGTTGATCTCAGCCTAGCACGACCTTTCTAAAACAGGAGTTAGACGAATGCCCAACCTCGATTCCGGGGACAAGAACCCATGACTGCTGAGAACTTCGACCGATCCCTCGCGCTCGTTCTCAAGAGCGAGGGCGGCTATTCCAACAACCCGGCCGATCCTGGCGGAGCCACTCAATGGGGCATCACCCATATCGACTATGACGCCTACCGGAAGCGTCGTGGCCTGAAGCCGCAGGACGTGCGCCGGATGACGCCTCAGGAGCGGGACGACATCTACCGCACCAAGTATTGGGACGGGGCCAAGTGCGATGATCTGCCGTCCGGTGTGGATTACTGTGTATTTGACGGAGCGGTGAACTCTGGCGTGGCGCAGTCTGTCAAATGGCTCCAGCGCGCCATCGGCGGAATCGTGGTCGATGGCCATGCCGGCGACGTGACGATTGAGAGCGCCAAGGACGCCGATCCAGAGGAACTGGTCAACTCGGTTTGCGACCAGCGCATGATCTTCCTGCGTTCGCTGCGAACCTTCAAGACGTTCGGCAAGGGCTGGACCAGCCGCGTCACCAGTGTGCGGGCCAACGCGCTGTCGATGACCGATCACGTCGAAGCCCATGCCGACACGGAATTTAGCTCCAGCGCCAAGGCAAAGATCGTGGATCAGGCACCGCCCGTGGTCGATCAGGCAACGGCGGTGAGCGCGACGGCCGGGACCGGCGTGGCGGCATCGGTCATGCAGCAGATCCAGACCCAGCTCGCGCCGTATTCCGACACGCTGACCGCGATCAAGTACGCGCTCATTGCCGTGTCGGTGATCGGGCTCGCCATCACGATCTACACCATCGTTCGGGCCAACAAGATCAAGGCGGTGTCGTAATGGGCGCAATCATCGGAGCGATCACGGGCTTCTTAGGCATCAGCTCTTTGCGGCTCTACATCTATTTGGCGGTGACGGTAGCTATCATCATAGCCGGGTTCACCGTGCGCCAGCACTACATCAACAAGGGTTGGTATGCGCACGCTGCCAAGATCGAGAAGCAAGACAACATTGCCGTCGATGCGGCGCGCAAGGTCGAGCAAAAGACATCCGCTTGTTCCGATGCCAATGGCTACTGGGACGTGATTACCCAAAACTGCAAGCTGGAGGGCGCGGAATGAAGATCATCGTAGCAGGATTACTGGCTCTCACTCTCGCCGGATGCGCTAACGGCTTTGGCTCGGTCGCGGGAGGCGAGTGCAGGGTGTTCCACGATCCCGGCTTTGCCGTGCAGGGGAAGCGGCTGAAGGACAAGCAATGGATCGGCCGGACACAGGAGACCGGCATCCAATCGTGCGGCTGGAAGCGGCCGACGAAATGACTTTGCCTGCCATCCTCCGCCATTTCGAGAACCGTATCAGCGAGGTTTCAGCCGCGCTGATGATGCTCGGGATCGCAGCGCTTCTGATTGTGGCCCCGGCCGCAGCAGATGCTCATTCGTTCGATCTGATCGGCGTTGCGATTGTAGACGCGTGGCTTGCCACGACCTTTATTGCGGTCGGGACGGTTCGAATTATTGCCCTGATCGCCAATGGCGGGTGGCCTGTATATGGGCCATGGATGCGCGCTGGCGGCGCTTTGCTCGGCGCACTGATCTGGTCGCAGATGTGCCTCTCATTGATTGTCCTAGGCTCGCCGTCACCGGGAATACCGATTTATGCCGTGCTGACCGCCTCCGAACTCATATCCATCTATCGGGCGCTGGCGGGGCATCATGGAAAGCATCAACGGTAAGGCGTTCGAGGCTTTGGGGCCTTACCCGATCGTTCAGGCGGCCGTTGCTCTCCTGATCCTGTCCATTGCCCTGCTGCTGGTCTGGCGGGCTTCTCGCGACAAAGCGCCTGCACGCGAGCCAGTCCCGCAATGGCTGATGATGGGGCCACTGCACGACATGATGATGTCCGTGCACGAAGTGGCCGAAGAAACCCGCCGCACCAACGATCTGCTGAGCGACTGCAAAGATGTGCTAGGCGACGTGCTGCGCGAATTGCAGCATGCCCGGCAGACGTTGGAGCTGATCCGCAACGAAAGCCGGATGCGCTAACACATGCTGAGGACCGTCTTTCTGGCGGCGCTTTGCGCTGTCTTGTTTGTGTCGAGTGCTGAGGCAAAGCATCGTCGGCATCATCACCGCCTGCCTTGGTGCGGTATTTTTATGGCCCAGCACTTCGGGCTGAAGGATCGCAAGCTGTGGGTGGCCCGCAACTGGGCGAGGGTAGGGCGTGCAGCTCACGGCCCGGCAGTCGGGACCATCGTCGTTTGGCGTCACCATGTAGGCGTCATCACCGGCCGCGTCGGAGGTCAATGGCGCGTCCTCTCCGGGAACGACGGAAACGCGGTCCGCAACCGTCCTCGCTCCGTCTCCAACGCAATAGCTTTCAGGTGGCCGTGATGAACTGGTTTCTTCGACTAATCTGTTTGCTCGTCGGTCATTCACCAGCAGCCACCAATTGGCAGCGCGGGTTCGACCCATCGGTTGAATGTGTCGGCCTCACAAACGTTTGGTTCCGACAAGTCGATTGCGAAAGGTGTGGCTGTCACCTCCATGCCCAGTATTCGACGAGCCGGTTTCGACCGCTGGATATCTACTGATGATCCCCGCTCGCGGCTTCCTCGTCCTCGCCATCTGGGCAGCATTCCTGATCCTGCTCTACATCGCGCCTGTAAGGGCCGGTGATGAGCGCCAGCCCGAGACCTTCCGCTACACCTGCGAGGATATCCGACGCGCTGTAGCCCTGTTTCCGTCCGTCTGGGCGGCAGAGAAAGCGGCTAGGGCGGCAGGGGCTTCAGATCGGCAGATTGCGGAGGCGCGCAAATGCCTATCGCGATGATGTCACTCGGTGCCGCGATGATCCTCGGCGGGTTCTTCCTTCAGCAATGGGACCATAAGAGCCGCGGCATTCCGTACTGGCTTCTAATTGGCGGTTTCCTGCTCGTCGTCGGGCAACTCTCACGCTAATCCGCGCCGGACGGAATCCGGCATTCAGCAGAAGAGAGAAGTAGCATGTTCACGATCAAATTGTATTCGGCCGATGGCTTTCGTCAGGTCATCCGACAGGCAGAGAGTTTCACCGTTCTCCGCAGCAGCGATGGATTGGCAGAGATCACGCTGCACCAGAAGAATCCGGCGGAAGACAGCCGGGTCGATATCAAGAACGAAGCGGATCAGGCCTGCAGCTTTTCGCCGCCGTGCTTTGGCAAAGCGATCATCGAAAATGCGGCCGGTCGAACGACGGAGATTATCGCACTGCGACCGCTCCCCGGCGATGAACCGAAAGCCTATCGGTCAGATAATCTGAAGGCCGCATAAATCGGGCACTAACCGCCCTCCGAAGTAGCCGGTGATCCCCGGTTACAAACGTTCCTCCTGAGACTGGCCCGTCAGCTTCGCGCTGGCGGGTCCTTTTCTTTTTTGATTTCCAATTCCGGCCCATCGTGAATATGCATGATGGCCTGTTCCAGCTTCCGCATATCGAACACTTCTCCACATACCGGGCACTTCATGAAGTGATCCAGTTCGGATTCGGGTTTCCATCCCAAGGGCAGGCCGCGAATGCTCATCGGTCCCTCGCCAGTTTACGCTTGCCCCACGGTCGATCCTTCATGACTCGCTTGCCGGGTCCCCAGCGGGGCTCGTCGGCGCGGTTGATCGCCCGCATCATTCCGATCCGCGCAATCATCATCAGCGTCTTGCCTTCTGCGGCCATCAGAAGCCCTTGGATAGCGGCCTGCCATCTCGCGTGGCTGTGCTCGGCCTTGGGAAGCCCCATCACGTAATCGGCCGCCTGCCTCAGCGTGCGGGCCGTCTTGCCGTTTGGAAGCTCTATCGGCTCGTCAAAGGGCAGGCTCCACTTGGGCCGGGGCATTGTACGCAAACTCCACGCTACAGGGTGGATTCAAGCCCAGTCAGGTGGTTTGGTTCCGGCGCTTCGCCCAGCTCGGAACGATTGCCTGCATCCGGCGCCATTCAGCAACTTGGGCCTCGCTCAAAGTCGGCCAGAACGCATCCCATGAGGCTTTGAAAGCGGCCTTGGCGGTGTCCAAGTCATCCTCAATCCCGAACAGGCCGGGAGCGAATCCAACGTCCGGCTGCACATTCCACGACCAGACCTGTCGTGCATTGACGCCATGCTTGCGGAATATCCGGCCGATCTGCAAGCCGTCGAAATGGACCGTATAGTCGTCCTCCAGCGCATCCCCGCCGATGACGGTCTTGCGAAGGGTGAGGACGGCGGTCATGCGACTTCATCAATCGTGAGCGGTGCTGGGGCCGGGCCGATCCCCATAGTCCAGATCCAGCCCCTGTTCCCGGCAGACGCGGGTGAAGTTTTCCACTGCCAAATCGAAATCGGGATTCTTCCCATAGAACTTCCGCTCTATTTTCGGTGGGTTAAAAGTTAGATCGACGGTCGCCACTTGGCGTCCAGCGGCAGTATCACAAGGGACCTTCACGATCGGAAGTCCGTACCGTCTCGCGGCATCGATCAGCTCATTATCATTCATCACCACGCCTCCAATACCACCTAACCGGCGTCCCGGCCTTTTAAGCCCTTTCGAGAGCGGCTTTCGTCGCTAGATAGTTCTGGCGGATTTGAGCAGCATAGTCTTTGCGCTCCTCAGGGGTCGTGCAGATATGCAGTGAGCCAAATATGGGCTTATCGATCCGCACGATCTGGCCGCAATCTTGGCAGACATCCAAGAGCTTCTTGCCGACGATTTTCATCTCACCTTCCCCTTCTTCACCGGCCTTGATCTCGACCCATGCTCCCTGACGTAGCCAAGGCGGGGTTCGTCGAGAATCTTGGAGGGCCAGTGTTGCATGGCGTCAGACTACCCCTGATCTGGTGCGGTGTCAGGGGCGGCGCTCGCTCGCCTCTGATGTTCAAGATATTCCTTGACCAAGTTTTGATGGCAAGCGTCGATGGAAATTTCGCCATAGTCCATCATCCTGCACCGCCAACCATGCCAATATGACCGGCCACGGTTCTGCCCCGGCTCTGGATCACCGCGTTGCGCCGACATGTATCCCTCGACGATCTGATCGTAATCGAGCCCATCAAGATCGTCGAAAGTCGCGACAGGGGGAAAGTTCATCTCCTACCCCCTCCCTTCGGAAGGTGGGGCGGGGAGTTCTTCCACAGTGAGGCCTGATAGCTTCAGGGCGCGATTGAACTCAGTCGGTCCGATATTTTGATCGAAAAGGACATCGGAAAGATGGCTGCTGTCTTCTAACCCAAGCAGGCCGTTCATCATATTTTCGCACTCACGCCCTTTCACGTAGCGGTCATTAGCGAGGGTGAAAAGTCCGAGCGCCTGTAGATAAAGATCGCGCGAGATGGCGCGCTGTTCGTTAGCCATGGCTTATTTTCCTTTCGGGGCTGGTAGCAGCGGCGTCATCTCGCCGCCCTTGTAGGCACTCTCAATCCGGGCGTGGGTATGCTGGTGAACGGTCATGCCATCGGGCAGGACAACGTGGGCCAGGAATGCCTCTTCGAACGTCTCAATTCCGCTGGTGACGCTCTCAAGCTTGGCCTTGATGCAAAGCAGGAGCGCTCGCCATTTTTGACGAGCCACCCGTTGTTCTTTTTCGGATGATCCGGCAGGGACCGGAAGATCGAAGCGTAGGCGCCGGTCCTTAGCTTCGAATACGATGATCGCCTTCCCGGACTCAGTGAAATACATGAACCGATCCGCACCGTAGCGCGTCAGGGTTTGTTCGATCTCGCCCTTCGTCCGCTCGACCGGGACTTTGGTTTTCTCGGCGTAGCTCATAGGCACTGAGGAGAACGGAAGGCGAGCAAGCCTGTGTCAATTCTGTGCCACAGTTGGCACATGTTCGATATTTGTTCATGCAAAATGCCGCAACTTTGCGCAGCTTCGATTTCATGAAATGCCCATAAACAAAGGATTTCCTGATAACGGCGGATTCGCGGTCGTCCCCCCGGGCGGGTCACCCCGTTTGCGCAGCGACATTTTGCGCAACGACGTGCGCAAATATCGTCGCATCATGCGCGACGTGCTGGACATTCCGAAAGTTTTCCACAGAATATCCGTATTGTTACGAATTGATTCGTCCTGTTGCGTCCGCGTCCGTCTCCCTCCTTGCGGACTTTTTCATGGCAAACCAATCCGATGTGGACTGCGGCCGCGCTATCGTCGAGCGCTGGTGTGCACTCGCCGAGCGACGGCTCGATTATCTCACCGAATTGTTCGACAGCGGCCGCTGGCGCCGTTTCCACACCGAGGCGGATTTCCTGGAAAATTTTCGGGAAGCCAAGCTCGCGGTGGAGACCTGGCGGATGCTGGCCTCGCGTGAGGCGACCGCCGACAACCGGCCGATCGACGTATCGTGGCTGGGGCAGGACGTGACGCCGCTCGCCCGGCGCGACTGCGTGCGGAATCCGCGGCCGGTCTTTGCGCCGGCGGTTGCGGTTATCGACGCAAGTCCTCCGGTGCAGCCGTCGTCACCTGTCGCGGCCGGCGAAAAAACCCTTCCGCCAACCGCGCCGCCGGTCTCGCTCGATCTCGCCGTGATGCAGGAGCGCTATCCGCTGCTGCGCAACGCGCTGTAGCGAACGCTCAATCGCGGCCGGCTTCGATAAATTTTTGAGCGGTGTATTCCGGATTGGTGAGCAGCACTTCATGGCTGCCTTCCATGCCGATCAAACGAAATACGCCGAGCCGGTTGGATAGCCGTGGATGCCGGCCCCACTCGCCCTGGGTAATGTCGTTGTCTTCATAAGGCGCAAGATAGCTGAACGCGTTCGGTACTTTTTCCCAACCGGTCATATCGGCCTTGTCGGTGAACGCGCCATAGGGCTGCGGCCTCAGCTTGTCGTAAACCTCCTTGGCATGTTCGGCCGTGCCGTCGTTGAAGAAGCCGTCGCGCCAGACAAAGAAAGGCAGGACCACCGAGCCATCCTTGCGTTCGTCGGCGCTGGCCTGCAATGCAGCGCGTAGATGCGGCGGCAATTCGTCAACCAGTGCCTTGCCTTGCGCGGGGACGAAGGCCGCAAAATAGACTAGACGGCGCAGCCGCTCCGGCATCTCGATGGCAACGCGCGAGATCAGATAGCCGCCCCAGCTATGGCCGATCAGCACGTAGTCGCTCAGATCGTGCTTTCTGATGTAGTCGATGATTGGCTGCGATGCGCCACGAAGGTCCACATGCTTGTCGTCATGCGGGCCCAGCCCGCCTGCGGTCGGCGTATGCACTTCGTGCCCGGCTGCCTCGAGATGCTTGCGCACGGGGTCCCAAAGTTCGCCGTAGTGCCAGGCGCCGTGAACCAGAACAAATCGCATGGTGTGGTCTCCCGTTACAGGCTTCCGCCATAACGGCGAAAGTGATCGCGGGGGATGTTTGTGCCGGCACGATGGTTGCGCTAGCGGCGACGCGAATGGCGCTATCGGATTAGCGAAAATTTTTAGCCGCGCCAGATGTCAGCGACGCGGCCTGGCGAGGACCTCGGATGGCTTTTCGCCGAAGCGCGCCTTGAAGTGAGCCGCGAACTCGCCAAGATGGAGGAAGCCCCATTGCAGGGCGACATCGGTCACCGTCACGCTGCCGGGTTCTGCGGCAGAAAGAATGGCGTGGACGCGCTCCAGCCGTTGCATACGGAGCCATTGCCGGGGTGAAATGCCGAGATCGCGCTGAAAGCCGGCCTGCAGGCTGCGCAGGCTCAGGCCGCAATGCCGGGCGACATCGGAGATGCGAATGGGATCGGCGATATGTGTGCGCATGTAGTCGATGGCGCGGCGTACCTGTCTGGAATGAGCTTTGTCGTCGCCGGCGGAAGCGGCGGAGGTGAAATTGTTCGGTTGCGCTAGCAGCAGCGTCTCGATGATCATTTCTTCCAGATGCGCGAACAGTCTGGGATGACCGAGCGCGCCGGACGCCGAAAGCCCGACAGCCGCTTCGAGCAGCTTGTCCCAGAAGTTCGGCATGTCCGTTAGCGACAGATCGAAATGGACAGGGGCGACGCCATCGATGCCCCACAGGCTCGCGCAGACGGTCTCTACCTGACGACGGTCGAGGCGAACTACGATCTGGTCGAATTGGTCATCGATATCGAAGCGAAATTCGCGGTAGGGACCGACAATCGCGCCATGGCCAGGAATGACGTCTGCCTGTGATGAGCCGTAGTGAAAGCGGGCCGCGCCGTGAAGCGGCAGCGTGATCAGGAAATTGTCCTCTTCCGGCGTAAAGGGCGCGACGGTGACGTTGCCGCCGTAGCGCAGGCGATTGAGCGAGAGATGGCCGATCGGCACATGGTGCAGGCGCGTCGCCAGTTTCGCCTTTGCGCCGCGCATCGAGAGGCGATGCGGGCGTAGCGTCTTTGTGCAACTGTCGACGACCTCGTCGAGATCGTCGCTGACCAGCATGAGGTGCTTTGCCTCGAACAGGCGATCTGCAAGCAACGGTGTCGTCATCGATGCCATCCCGATCGACGATACGCCGATCATTCCACACAGCATGGGAAACGTTGACGAACTTTAGCCCAGCCGTCGCCGCCTGCAAGTATCCGAAACCGTTGGCGGGCCTCTATCGCACCGTGTTCGTACCCAGCGCCACCTGCGCGAAACGCGGCGCGCCGTTGGCGGTGAGGTCGGATGTCACCGGCTTGGCGTGATCGAGACCGACGACGGCGCCGCGCGGCGCGCCGGAGATCAGGTTGCCGTCGACCAGCGCCGTGCCCGCGCCGTCGGCTACCGACACGCCGATGCCGATGAAGGCGTTGCGGATGACGTTGCCGGTCAGGCTGACGTCGCGCAGATACTTGCCCCAGCCGGCGACGATGCCGATCGACGGCGCGTTCTCGATGACATTGCCGAGCACGGTGGAGTCCGCCTCGATATAGATGCCGACGCCGGCGTCATCATCCGGCGCGGTGCCGATCGGCCTCTTCGGCAGCATGTTGCGGATGATATTGCCCTGGACGACGGCGAGGCGGCCGCCTTCGTTGAAGTTGCACACCGACACGCCGGTTGCGGCGACGTCCACCGTGTTGTTGGCGATGATCGCGCCCTCGAACGAAAATTCGGAATACAGCGCGACCTCGCGCACGTCGCTGATGCTGTTGCCGGTGATCTGGATGTTCGAGGCCGAGTTGCCACGCACGCCGGAATAGTCGCAGTTGCGAATCCGGTTGCCGCGCACGATCACGTTGCCGGCGCGGAACGCGTTGATGGCGTTGCCATACTGGCCCGAACCGCCGGGGCCGGCCTTGATGTCCTCGATGCGATTGTCGATCACCAGCGTGCCATCGTCGCCGATGGCGGTGCGCAGGATCTCGATGCCGTTGTCGGAGGCATCCGAGATCGTGTTCTGCGCGACCAGCAGTCCGCGTGCATCGAACGACACGATCGCGGTGGTTCGGGTGTGGGTGATAATGGTGTTGCGGATTTCGCCGGAGACGTTCTCGAACCAGATGCCGCTGCCGCCGCTGCCCGTGATTTCGCAGTCGGCGATTCGGGTGTCGCTTCCGGCGAGGCAATGCACTAGCCCGCGTCGTCTTGGCAACGGCACGCTGCCGCCATCCAGCGTCAGGCTGGTGAGGCCGATGCTTGCGGCGCCCTGGATGTCGAACAGTGAAGGCCCGCCGTTGAAGGTCAGCCGCGTCGCGCCGCGCACGCCGACGAGTTGGGCGCCGTTCGGCAGTTTCAGCGGGCCGCAGCGATAATTGCCCGGCGGCAGCGCCAGCGGTGCCTGCGCGCGTGCGGCACCATCGATCGCGCGTTGCAGAACGCCGGTCTGATCTTCTGGGCTGTTGGGCTTCACGCCGAAATGCGTAGCATCGCGCCCGAGCGCCGAGGTCAGCGGTACGGAGCGTTGCGCATTAGCAGGCGTCGCAAGTGCGCCCGCGGCGACGCCGGCGGAGGCTCCGATCAGGTGGCGGCGGTCGATATCCATGTCGCGGCTCCGTGGACGCCCGCGTTCGGGGCGCATCCGGAGTAATGCAAAACGGGAAACCGCGCGGGGTCAACAGCCCGCGAGAAAG
>Ga0007871_1000208_pt1 | contig 15984 bp, 16 predicted proteins | sample CryBogCBH08Jun09_FD_71208 | JGI IMG/M metagenome (GOLD analysis project Ga0007871, IMG submission 71208) | Freshwater microbial communities from Crystal Bog, Wisconsin, USA - CBH08Jun09 | ecosystem: Environmental > Aquatic > Freshwater > Lake | place: Crystal Bog, Wisconsin, USA | collected...
ATGACGCGGCGACCGCCGCAGCAAGCCCGGATAATGGTGCTGGTCGGGTCAAGGAGCCCGACGACCCGAACAAGGCGGGCATCCGGATCGATCTCAGCGGCATCGGCGTAGGCAAGCCGAGATAACCCGGCGGCACGATGCTAAGATCGCATTCTACCGCTGGCTTGAAAGTGTCATATACGATACCATATGAGCGTCGAAGTCGAAGTCTATGAGGACGAGAACGGGGTGCGGCCGTTCGACGTCTGGTTCGATGGGCTTCCTCCGGCCCATGCCGCCAAAGTCACCGCCGCGGTCACGCGGCTCGGCGCTGGCGGACAGTCGGGCCTGAAAGCGGTTGGCCATGGCGTATCGGAATGGCGCATCGACTGGGGGCCCGGCATCAGAATCTACCTCGCGTTCGACGGGACGAGGCTGATTATCCTGCTCGGCGGCGGAACGAAGAGCCGCCAGCAGGCCGACATCGCCCGGGCGATCGAGCGCTGGACCGACTACAGGCGCCGCAAGAAAGCGGCAAAGGAGTGAGAGCGATGGCCCTGTCGCGCAGTTTCAAGGAGACCGTGAAGGCGCGCGCCGCGCGTGATCCGGCGTTTCGGGCGGCCCTGCTCGGCGAGGCAGTCGAGGCGTTCGCGGCCGGCGACGCCGAGACGGGCAAGGCGCTGATCCGCGACTACATCAACGCCACGATCGGCTTCGATCGACTCGGCGAAGCCGTCGCGATCGATCCCAAGAACCTCATGCGCATGTTCGGACCGCGGGGCAATCCACGCCTCACCAACCTGTCGGCGGTGTTGCGCGAGCTCAACCGGCGCGAGGCTGTTCATCTGAAGGTCGAACCCGAACGGCTGGCTGGGTGAGCACATGGCCCCGCGTGTCGTCGCCGACATCGCCGGCATCTGGATCGGCAGAATGACGTCAGCGTCGTAAGCGAAGACGAGCCCCTGGCCATCCAATTACTGCCATCGCGGCAGGATGCCCTCGTTCCCGGTCATTTCGCCGACACCCAGGTGCAGACGCTCCGCGACCATTCCAAGGCTACGGAGCGTCGCGTCCTCGCTCTGGTGTGCGATCACATATTCGGTCAGCCGCGCGATGCTGGGTGACCGGAGTTCGCGTTCCAGACCCTCGTTCTCGGCCTCGATTTCCAGCAGCAGGTGTCGGACGTCTGCGATCACCGGCGCACCTCCCATGTCGCGGGACAATGGATGCTGAGACTGAACCATTCCGGCCAAATTTGCCATGGCCCCTTCGGCTAGCGCCAAGCCCTTGTTCCATCTATAAGGATTCGCAGGGCAGTACGCGCTGCCTGGAGGTGTGGAAGCCTCTGTCTAGCGGTTGGTGCCGGCCGTGACGGCGCCAGGATCCTCTGACCTAACGGCCGGGGGCCTGTGACGTATGTCCAGGTGCCTCGGTGCTAAAGGTCACAGGGCTGTCTAGACACAGCTTCCAACCCCCGGCTTGGGCTCAAGGGATTAACGTCGGCGGGGGCGCACCGCAGACCCAGCGTGTGTGAGAACTGTGGCCTCGAACAGCGATGACGAATCGTCCGGCGTCGGGCTTGACCGCGGCCTTGAGCAAATCTTCGGGCGATTGCCGAAGCTCGAGCTCGAGCGCCTCACCATCGATGCAATCCGCGACTACCGCGCCAGCGTGGCGATCGCCGAGGCGGCGCGGCTGGTACGTGTCGCCGCAGAAGTCGACGGGAATAGCTGTCCCCAGCGCCGCGCTGAGCTTCAGAAAATCCATGAAAACGCCGAAGCTGATCATCGGGCGCGTCAGCTTGTCTTGAACAACCTCATCGATCGCCTCGGATACGTGCCAAAGGTTCCTTCCGGGTAGCCGCTTTCGCCCTGCAGAGCGGTCAGCAAATCCGCCCACCACGGAGCCACAAGCGACAATATGCGAGCTGACAGCATGCGCGCTGCCGCCGATCGCTTTCCCGGACTCTCCGGGCGCTTTTTCAAATCGGCAAGGGCCGTTGCATCCTGACGGCTTCCTTAGTCAGAAAGTCCTCAGCGCGCGCCCATCTAGATCAACTTCTTTTCCATCGCAATCCGAACCGCCTGCTGCAGGTTGCTCGCGCCGAGCTTGTCGCGCGCGTTGTCGAGATAGAACTGCACCGTGCGCGGCTTGATTCCGAGCAGGTCCGCTATGACGTTCATCGACTTTCCGTGCGACGACCAACTGAGCGACGTTGCCTCTTGCGTCGACAACGTCACATCGCCCGCCTTGAGGGACGACCTCGCTGCTAGGCTGAGATGAATGTGGATATAGGCAAGCGCGAGAGCGGCCTCCATCGGATCCCATGACGGCGGGACCTCGGCCTGTGGCCGATCTGACGCGAGCGTAACCATCGCAGTGCGACCATAGCTTGTCCTGATCGGGACAGAGACGCCGGAGCGGATACCGAAGTCAATGGCCTGCGAATAGAACCGTTTGATCTCGCGCGAGCTTCTGAGCACACTGCGATCCTCCGCCGACCATGAGAACAGGCGCATCCGGCGCTTCGCGGTCGTCACGACGGGATCGATGGTCGTATAATGGTTCTGAAAATAAAGGTCCTGCCACTCGGCAGGATAATCAGTGAAAGCAACGATGTCGTCGCCGTGAATATGAACGTAGGCATAGCGTTCGAAACCGGAGGCGACTGCAAAGTTCCGAAGCGCGTTCCGAATGGAGCGCTCGTCGCGTGCTACATCGACAGCATCAATCAGCCCCTGTAACTGCCCGCCCAACGTGAATTCCTCCTGGTCGTCATCCTCGGAGCATCAGCGCGACGGCACGCTGCTCGTCGAACGAGGACCACCGCTCTCTCGTCTTTTTCTGATCAGACCTCCATATTTGCCTGGTGAAGCTCACCTCCGTCCTTGTTGAACCCGCGAACCGTTAGGTCCGCGGAATCGGGCAATAGGTTTCGCGGCGCCCTTTTCGATCGATCCGTTCAATGCCGACGCTGTCAACATTGAGCGAGGCATGAGACTTACTCATCGAATGGGCCCATCGCTCGCACCACGGCGTCAGCGACCTCAAGGGTCTCCCGGTTTTGTCTTACAGTCGCGCCCACAAGACGCTTGCACGCCTCACGCTCGCTCAGGCCCTTCACGGTCATCAAAATTCTAATGGCGCGCCCGATCACCCTGCGCCCGATCAGATCGCCGCGCGCTTCGTCCACCTCGCGCGACATGCGTAAGTGAATGTCCAAATGGCCCCGTGTGGTATCGAGAACGCGCTGGATGTCCTGTTCCCGGACGCTGTCGACGGCGAAGATCGAGAGGTACGCATCGCCGTCCACATCAGCCGTCGACCACCTGTGACGTGCACCCCGTGCTGCGATCGACCAGCCGCTTGCGCGAGCAAGCGAGACGACATCGTCAGACCGCGCGCTACTGGAGGCCTCAAGATCGACGATGACGTCCGGACGCATCGCCGAAATCTTGCATCGAATGCTGTCGGCGTCGTTGGGAGTGATCGATACCTCGTGACCGGCATCACGCCACGCCGCTTCCACCAACGCGGAGCGGAGATGATTTCCGTCAATGAGAAGCATCGACAATGACATCGGCGCACGCATCCCTTCCTGGACGTCGCGGCAACGTCACGCGCCGCGACGATGGCGAGGGGTGCGCAATCAGAGTCGAACTGCCTTCGCCCGAGAAGGGGCCGGCGATCCCAGATACGCGGAATCGCCGGCATCGGTGGTTGCGGGGGCGCACAACACCGATACCCGACCAGGGCGGCGGCTTCGTGCGCCGACGCCCTGGCTACGGGTCCACCTCTTCGGTCGGTCCGCCGGCTTCTTAGCGGCGGCAGACGCGTCCAACGAGCATCACCCTCCCTCGCAATTATGACGGTAAGGTAACGTACCGGCTACAGTCAAGACCGACAACCTTTGCCGGTGCAGGATATTCACCGTCCCGTCGACGCCCGACATCAATTCAGCGGGCTCGCGCGTCCCGCTTGTCTCCCGGTTTGCCGTCCAGGCTGCTGCATGAGACGACGCGCGTGATCTCCTCAACCACACGCAGCTCACGCGCCCGCGCCGCTTGGCTCGGCGTCAATATCAGCGCCCCGATCAGCGGTGCTCGCGCGAGCGCCATCAACTGCTCGGCCGCGAGTTGCGGGTCAGCGATCGAAACGACGCCGCATTGATTTCCCCTTGAGAGAAATTGGCGCAGATTCAACGCAACACATGCCGGCCCGACGTCGTATATTCGTCGTCCGAGCCAAGGATCGCGGGCGCGCTCGATTGTCATCATCCGGACGAATCCTGCGAGCCGCACGTTGTATTCGCCCGCTGCAATGCAGCCAAACCTCATGAGTGCGCGCGCAAATCCGTCCACGGTGCCGCCACGCCATGTGACCAGAGGCTCCGATATCAGCCACGCCTCGCGCCGAGCGATCGCAACAATCAGGCTCTCGACGTCTCCGAACGCGGACATCACGTCCGCTTCGAGAACGCCGATGCGTTCGAGGATCCGCGACATTCCCTCGGCACGAACACTCGACGTCTCGAGAGCGTAGGCGAAGAGGCCCATGATCTGCTCCCTCCGGCGGTCCGAGGCGGTTTCGCCGAGCATCGCATCGCCAATCGATTCATCCGCCATCCGACGCCTCCCGTGAACTCAGGCCGAGACAGCTACCGCGCTCTGATGCGGCGCCGAGGAGTCCGCCGCCGTTGAGGGCCGATCATTGTGCGGCCGTGCCCGACGTTTCGGCACATTCGATCAAACCATTCCTTCGCAGTGACGCGCGGGTCCACCGCCGAGCAGCCATGTGTGAGCGGGCGACTGGATAACCTGCCATCGCTTCATGTTGATTTGACAGGTATGGTAAGTTACCGTACCCGTCAAGGTGCAATGAACGACGAGGAGAGAATGGCCACCGTCTCACCCAGAAAGGCCGCCGGGGCTGACCGCCGGACAGCGATCCTCGAAGCGGCTGGCGCCGTATTCTTCGACCAGGGATACGCTGCCACGAGTATCGACGCGATCATCGAGCGGCTCGGCGGCTCGAAACGCAACATCTACAACGAATTCGGCAGCAAAGAGGGCCTCTTCACGGCTCTCGTCGAGGCGAACGCAAATTCGATCCTCGCAGGGCTCGCCATCGCCGTAACGGATCACCACGACGTCCGGGAAACCCTACTCGACTTTGGGCGCCGGCTGATGCGCATCTATCTGTCGCCAGGTCTGCTTGGCGTCTACCGCACGATCATCTCCGAGGGTTTGCGCTTTCCCAAGCTCGCGCAGGACTTCTACGACAAGGGTCCGGCGAGAGCGTCCGCGCATCTGCGCGAGGTGCTGGAGAAGGCGAAGCGACGAGGCGAGCTCGACATCGAGGATTGCGCGGCCGCGGCCGACCACTTCGCGGGAATGCTGCGCGACAACCTGTACCTGCGCGTCGTTTTGGGAATAAGCCCGCCGCCGACCGCGAAGGAAATCGAATCCTCCGTGACATCGGCGGTCGACATTTTTCTGAACGGCGTGACCGTCCGGCGGCCCTGTCGTGGGGACTAACGCACCCGAGACGAGCGCCTCCATTCCGGAGTAACGCCGCGTGACAAATCGGATTGAAGACTATGCGATGATCGGTGACTGCCGAACGGCCGCTTTGGTCAGCAAGAGCGGATCGATCGATTGGCTGTGCCTTCCGCGCTTCGACTCACCCTCATGCCTCTCGCGCTTGATCGGCACAAGAGAGCATGGATCTTGGCGGATCGCGCCGACTGGTCGAATCGAGAGAGCGCGCCGGCGATACATCGACGGAAGTCTGATCGTGACGACCGAGTTCAAGGCCAAGCAGGGCCGGGTCGAAATCATCGACTTCATGCCAATTGGCCAGCCCACCAGCCATGTCGTTCGGATCGTGCGGGGCCTCGCCGGACGGGTCGAGATGTTTTGCGCTATCTCGCCGCGCTTCGGCTACGGCGAAGTGGTGCCCTGGGCGGAAAAACTCAATCCCAATGCGGTCATGTTCATCTCTGGGCCGGACATGCTGGTTCTCCGATCGAAGGTTCCTCTGGAGGCCGAGGACAAAGGCGCCAAAGGAACATTTTCCGTGAAGAAGGGCGAGGAAGTTTCGTTCGTCCTCAGCTACGGTCTGTCCTATCTCGAGCCGCCTGGCGCCATCCTCGCGAACGACGAACTCCGTCTCACGACCGAATTCTGGCGGGAATGGTCGGACCGCTGTGCGCCCGCGGGCCGGTGGACAGAGCCGGTCCGACGCTCGCTGATAACGCTAAAAGGTCTCAGCTATGCCCCCTCCGGCGGCATTGTCGCGGCCGCCACAACATCGCTCCCAGAAAAGCTCGGGAGCAGCCGCAACTGGGATTACCGATACTGCTGGATCAGGGACGCGGCCTTCACACTGCTCGCGTTTTTGCGCTCAGGTCACTACGACGAGGCGCACGACTTTCGAGATTGGTTGCTTCGCGCGGTCGCCGGCAGTCCGGAAGAACTGCAAATCATGTACGGCGTGGCTGGCGAGCGGAAGCTTCAGGAGGCCGAGATCCCATGGCTGCCCGGCTACGAGAATTCTGCGCCCGTGCGCGTGGGCAATGCGGCGGCGACGCAATACCAGCTCGACATCTACGGCGAGTTGTTCGACGCGCTCACCCTGGCGACTCAGAATGGGCTCGCACCCGTGGACCGCAGCCCGAAACTCCGGCGCATCATCCTCGAACATCTGGAGAAGGTATGGAAGACGCCAGATAGCGGGATCTGGGAGGTCCGTGGTGACCCGCAGCACTTCACGCTTTCAAAGGTGATGGCCTGGGTCGCCTTCGATCGGGTGGCGATGAGCGGCCGCCTGACGCCTGACGACAGAGACCGCGCGCACTACCGCAGGATTGCTGACGAGATCCATGCAGACGTCTGCGAACACGGCGTCGATCCGGAGCGGGGGTGCTTCACACAGTCTTACGGATCCCCGCACTTGGACGCCGGCTTGCTCCTGTTGGCACCTGTCGGTTTCCTGCCGCCGTCGGATCGCCGCATCATCCGGACGATCGACGAAGTCGAACGGCGGCTTGTCCGTGATGGGCTGGTGATTCGTTACGAGACCGAGACCCATATCGATGGCCTCCCGCCGGGAGAGGGTGCCTTCCTGGCGTGCAGCTTCTGGCTGGTCGAGAACTACGTTCTCCAAGAGCGCCTGCAAGACGCCGATCGCCTTCTCGACCGTTTGGTTGGCTTGGCGAACGACGTGGGTCTTCTTGCGGAAGAATATGACCCCCTTGCGAAGCGGTTCCTGGGTAACTTTCCGCAGGCTCTGAGCCACGTGGCGTTGGTGATTTCCGCGTTTGCCCTCGTCCGCGCCGAGCAGCGCGAGATGTCGGCGCCGCCCGTCGGCCCCTCCGTCGAGGCCGACCAGACCGCGACCCCGGCCGGCGGCGGCAGCCCAGCCTAGCGCTTCTTTTTCTGCACCGTTCCGGCCCGAGCTCGCCGGCTGCCGGAGCGCACACCTTCGGTCACCGCGGCCGTTCGATCAAGCGCACCACGCAAGAACGTCGCGACCGCGTTCTCGACAGAGCCGCCAATCGCCTTGGCGGACGGCGCCTCAGAGCGGAGCATGGCAATCAGATGCAAATCTCCCCGGATGAGGGCCAGGAACTCCGGCGCGGTGACGTCGGGCCTGGCGATCTTGATCTCGGCCGATCGATTGTACTGCTTAAAGAAGTCCGCCAGGGCGTGCGTCACCCTGCCGGGCGCAGCGCTCAGGAACGCCTCGCCGAGCTGCGGAATATGAGAAGCTTCCGCCAGGACCGCGCGAAACACGGACAGGCCGGCATGGGAGAGCAAGGTTTCGAGATAGCGGACGCCGAACTCAACGAGGGCCCCTTCCAGGTCTTCACCGTGGCTCACATCGATGGTCGGAATCGCCCTTTCCGAGACGCTCTGGATGACCGCGACGAAGAGCTCCTCCTTGTTCGCGAAGTACTTGTAGAGCGTGCGCTTCGATCCCCCGACGCGATCGATTACATCGTCGATCGACGTCCGGGAAAAGCCGCGCTCAAAGAAAACTTCAGCGGCGCCGGCGAGGATCTCGTCCCTTCGCAAGGCAGCCCGTCGCTCATGGCCATTCGAAACTGCTCTCTCCACCGGCACTCTTCGCTTTCGTAATCCTGAGACGGTACAATACCTTATCTCACGGAAGATGAAAGCCGCCGGCCCACAATCCCCAACCTCCGCCGGGCCGTACCGACCGTGCCATCGGGCTTGCACCGGATGCTGGGACTGGGCGTGGCGGAAGGAACGCCACGCCCCTCACGCCCTATTCCGCGGTCCATCCCCCGTCGATCGACAGATTAGTGCCGGTGATCTGGGCGGCCGCGTCGGAGCAAAGATAGACGGCCAGCGAGGCCACCTGCTCCACGGTCACGAACTCTTTCGTCGGCTGTGCTTCGAGGAGGACGTCGTGAATAACCTGCTCCTTGGTGAGGTGTCGCGCCTGCATGGTCTCGGGAATCTGATGCTCGACGAGCGGCGTCCAGACATAGCCGGGGCTGATGCAGTTGCAGGTGATCTTGTCTTTCGCCAGCTCAAGCGCGACCGTTTTGGTCAGGCCCGCCAGACCGTGTTTTGCCGATACGTAAGCCGATTTGAATGGGGAGGCCACCAGCGAGTGGGCGGACGCCGTATTGATGATACGGCCCCAGCCGCGCCGCTTCATGCCGGGGACCGCCGCGCGAATCGTATGGAACGCGGAGGACAGGTTGATCGCAAGGATCGCGTCCCATTTCTCCGGCGGAAACTCCTCGATCGGCGAGACGAACTGAATCCCGGCATTGTTGACGAGAATATCGACCGAGCCCAAGCATGTTTCGACAGTCTTGATGAATTCAGCGATCTCGCCCGGCTTCGACATGTCCGCGGCGGAGTAGAGCGCCTTCACGCCAAGGGCCTGGAGTCTGGCGCGTTCCGCTTCAACCTGATCTGCGGGGCCCATGCCGTTGATCGCGACGTTGGCACCTTCGCGGGCGAGAGCCGTTGCGATCGCGAGGCCAATGCCACTGGTCGAGCCGGTGACCACTGCCGTCTTGTTCTTTAGAGACATGCTGTTCTCCTGATATTTTCGAGATCGTCCTCTTGGCGGGATAAATGCCGCGGGGCGTCAGAGGGAATGGCCCCGCGCGCGGAGTTTTGCGCTTTGTCTCAGGCCCCGGAGTCACCGCGTTCGTTCGCCGTCGGCGAGGTAATCAAACGCCACCTTCCCGAGGCCGAGGTCGAGATTGGCGATGAAGTGCGTTGCGCCGACGATCTCTCGAACCGGAAGCCGCGCGACATCAGCGGCGACGTGTGAATGCAGAGCGAGTGCCGCAGGCGCGCTCCACGCGCCTAGAAGCTCGATGTTTTCGAGATAGTATTCCACCAACTCGCAGATACGCGCGCTGCCATCGACATGAGGAATAATCTTCAGCATGAAATTGGGCTGCTGAAGCGATTGGAGCAGTGGCGCGGAATCGATGATCTTGTGCTTGTACCCCATCGAGCCCACGGCGCAGGTCACAGAGCCGCAGTTCAAGGTGCCAACGATAACGTCTGACTCGTGCGCGATCTTCGGGCTCGCGAGCTTCTTGGGAAAACCCCAAATCTCGCGGCCGCCAGCGATCGGCGCTTCGTCATTCAGGTACATGGCATGGACATAGCCGCCCGCGCGGCCCTGGTGGCGCACCGGGATCACCTGCCCGCATTCGGTATAATCTCCGAAACCGGTCGAGTCCGGCATACGGATGAATTCGAAGTTCACCACCGGCTCGCTGATCTCGAGCGGCTCCGGCACCACGGCCTCGAGGGCTTCACGGTCGGTCCGGTACTGAATGATGATGTATTCGCGGTTGTAGAAGCGGTACGGCGGCCGTGGGAAAGCCGGACTCGTCAGCGGCATTGCGAAGGCTGTCTTGCGCACGTCCACGATCTTCACGGACAACTCCTTCAATAGCGGTGTTGAACTGCCGCAAGGGAGGGTCAGGCGGCAGGTACGGGCGACAGCATTGGCCAATAACCGTATGCGACGCCTGTGGGTGACGACCTTGACGGGTACGGTAAGTTACCGTATCTGTCAACCGCCGACCATCCAACAGGAGCCAGCAATGACCGATCCCAAGAGCGCCCAATCTTCGATCGTCGCCCCCGTCCGGGAGGCCGCGAAAGCCGGTCTTGCCGGAGCACAAAAGACGTCAGACAACCTGTTTCTCGTATCGCGCGCGTCAATCGAAACCTGGCAGGAAGTGAACGATCTGGTTCAAACCGCGACGAGCGCGTTGCTCAAACGGGCCCTGACCTTTGCCGAATCCAGTACCAGCCATGCCTTCGAGCACGCGCAAAGCCTCGCAAGCACACAGAATCCGCAGGACCTCGTGCGCTTGCAGTTCGACTTCGCCTTGAGGCAGGTCGCCCTCGCGGAAGAGCAGGTCAAGGCCGTCGGCGAGATCGTGCGTAACGCGAGCCGCATCAGCAGCGTGCGGGTCGGCCGGGGAGAAGGTCACGACCAGAGCACAAGTGCTTCGGATTCCAAGTAGCGCCGCCCTTGTACGTCCGGCCTGCGGCCTCATGACCCAAGGGATTTCAAAATGTCCGGTGACCAGATCGATTTTCTTCTTGTCGGAGGCGGCCTCGCCAGCGCAACTGCGGCGGATACGCTCCGGCGCGAGGGAGCGACAGGTTCAATCCAGATTTTAGCACTGGAAGGCGTGTCGCCCTATCATCGGCCACGCCTGTCCAAGCAATACCTCTTGGGAACGTCCACTGAAGAAGACCTGTTCGTCCATCCCGACGAGTTCTACAAGCAGCAAGACATTGGCCTCGCGCTTGGTGAGCAGGTCGAATCCGTCGACGCAAAGGCTCAAGCCGTCAGGACTTCGTCCGGCAAGACGATCACTTATGGCAAGCTCCTCATCGCGACCGGTGCGATGCCGAAACCGCTCCAGGTTCGTGGCGCCGAACTGGAGGGTGTCTATTACCTCCGCCGCAAGGCGGATTGCGACGCCATCCGGCTCGCAGCCAAGCCTGGCAAGCGCGTCGTGGTCCTCGGCGGGAGCTTTCTCGGGATAGAGATTGCGATGTCGCTGCTCGCGCTCGGGCTCGATGTCACCGTCATCGAGCTCGGGGACACCATCCTGCCGCATCTCGAGGCCCCGGCCCTGAGCGCCGAGCTAAAGCAGCGCGCGAGCGCCAAGGGCCTGACGATCCGGCTGAACGATACGATTAGCGCGATCGAAGGCAACAAGAAGGTCAGGGGCGTTGTCACGACCTCACGGCAGAGGATTCCGTGCGACCTGGTCGTGATCAGCATCGGCGTCGCACCATCGACCCAGTTCCTCGAAGGAAGCGGGATCATCCTCGACGACGGATATGTCGCGGTTGACGAGATGCTGCGCACGAACGTGCCGACCGTCTTCGCTGCCGGCGACGTGACGAAATTCTTCGATCCGGTCTTCGCTCAGCGTCGCCATGTCGAACATTGGGACAATGCCGTCCGCCAGGGCCAGCTCGCGGCCCGCAACATGATGAACCCCCGGCATCGCTACGACGAGGTGTCGTACTTCTACTGTGACATCGGCGACATCGGTTTCGACGTGGTGGGCATGCCAACGCCCGGCTGCGAGTTCGTCAGCCGCGGTTCGCTCGAAGAGGGCTCCTACGCCCTGTTCTACCTCGAGAGCGACGTGCCGCGGGCATTGTTTTCGACGGGCAGGCCCCCGGATGAGACGCGGCTTGCCGAAACTCTGATCCGCTATCGCGTCAACCTGAAGGACCACAAACAGGGATTGGCAGACCCAACCCACGTTCTCGACGCCGTCTCGCGCCAGACCGTGCTGATCCTGCAAGGCGGTGGCGCGCTCGGGGCATTCGAGTGCGGGGTCGTGAAGGCGCTGGAGGAGGAGCAAATCTTTCCCGATATCGTCGCTGGCGTTTCGATCGGCGCCCTGAATGGGGCGATCATTGCCGGAAATCCGAAGCATGCGACGGAAGCGCTCGAATCCTTCTGGAACGATCTGTCCGTGGTCACGCCCAACTGGCTGTTCGAGGACGCAAGGCGTCTCGCCGTGGCGACCCAGATATTGACCTTCGGCGTGCCCAACTTCTTCAAGCCACGATGGATGCCTCCATTCGACGACGTCTTCGCGCCGTGGACCAGTTACTATGACACGTCGCCGATGCGGCGCCTGATCTCCGCGTATGTCGACTTCAGCTCGCTGAAGACGAGTCCGGTCCGTCTTCTCGTCGGCGCGGTGAACGTCGCAACAGCCGAGCTGGAGGTGTTCGACAGCTATGTCGATTCAATCACTCCCGACCACGTACTGGCGAGCGGAAGCCTGCCGCCGGGCTTCTCGTGGACGGTCGTCGATGGCAAAGCCTATTGGGATGGTGGGATCGTCAGCAATTCGCCCTTCGACCTCGTCGTCGACCGCTGTGGCCCGGACGGCAAGCGCGTCTTCATCGTCGATCTTTTCTCCGGGCAGTCCACGCTGCCCACCAACATGGTGGAAGTCATGGCACGCCGCGACGAGATCGTCTTCTCCGAGCGCGTGAGAAGTGATCTGCGCCTGCGTGAGATCAAGGACGCCTATCGCAGCATGGTGAAGATCATTCTCTCGGGCCTCGAGCCGAGGGAGCGTGCAAAAGTCAGACAGCATCCACGCTACATCCAGCTCATGGGCGACGGCTTGGAGACTTCGATGACGCGATTTATTCGTCCGAAAGACGATGGAGAACCGTCGTCGCGTGATTACGACTTTTCCGATATCGCCATTCAGCGGCACATCGCCAATGGTTATACGCATGCCAAGAGCACGCTGGCCGCGACGAGCCAGGCGGGCGTGACCACGGTTCGAATCGAGCCGACGGTCGCGGAAGCGACATCCAAGCGCGCGTTGGAAAAGGGCGAAGCAGCGCCAGCATCCTCATAAGACGTCGCTGTGAGCAAAGCGAGCGAGCGTGCGCCGATCCCGCGATAGCCAAGCCGAGGACGAACCGCCGGGAAGCGGAAGCAGACGCGATCTTGCAACGAGCGTCGTTCGGATCGGGGCCTGGGTCCAGGGCATCCTCGCTTCCGTCTTGCGGACGCAGGAGGGCGAAGGGTTCGCCGTCGCGGCGAGCTTCTGGATCACCTTCCTGGGGCTTGCATTATCCAACTGGTACGGTACGTTACCATTTAGATCGGAGTCGACACGAGACGACGACGCCGGTCAGGGGCCGGCGCGCGAGCTCCGCCCGTTAGGCAGGATGGCAGATGAAGGCCCACTCACCGAATTCGACCAACGCGGATGAAACGATCCTCGCACACGCCGCAAACATTGGCCTCGGTGGCCTGCTTGGTCGGATTCGCTTCGGCTCGCCTCTCCTGCTGGCACCGCTGCTATTACTCGCCGCTTGTGGCGACTCCTCGACCCCGCCGCGCAAAGCGCCGACCTTGGTGCTTGTGCAGGCCGCCACGCGCACGTCGGTCGCCCCTGAAACGACGCTGACGGGCCAGATTTCGGCGCGTGTGCAAAGCGAGCTGGCGTTTCGCATCGGTGGACGCATCGCCAGCCGGAACGTGGATGTTGGCGATCACGTCGAGGCCGGGCAAGTGCTTGCGGCGCTGGAAAAGACGCAGCAGCTTTCCGACGTGAGCGCGGCCAAGGCCGGGGTGGCCTCCGCGGAGGCCACGCTGCGCGAAGCCGCGGCGACCTATGAGAGGCAGCGTACCCTGCTAGCGCAGGGCTATACGACGCAGCCGAGCTACGACCGGGCCAAGCAGGCCCTGGATGGCGCCCGAGCCGCATTGGAAAGCGCGCAGGCAAGCCTGGGGACTGCCGACGACGCGCTGGCGAACACCGAATTGCGGGCAGACGCCTCAGGCGTCGTCACGGCGCGCAATGCGGAGGTCGGGCAGTACGCCGCCGTAGGACAGCCAATCTACTCGGTCGCGCGCGACGGACCGCGCGATGCGGTGTTCGACGTCTTCGAAACGTTGCTAGGCGCCTCTTCGCAGCAAGATCGCACCGTGGAGATACGGCTGCTCTCCAATCCGTCTGTTCGCACCATTGGAAAGGTGCGCGAGGTATCCCCCACCGTTGATGCCGCCAGCGGCACGGTGCGGGTCAAGGTCGGACTGAGCGATTCTGCAGCAGAGATGGGACTAGGTGCCCCGGTGTCCGGCACAGGTCGGTTCACGCCTCGCGACACCATCGTCCTGCCTTGGACGGCTTTCTTCACGGTGGAAGGGAAGCCGGCCGTGTGGGTGGTGGACCCGCAAGACAAGACCGTGTCGCTGCGCAATGTTGATGTTCAAAGCTATGGAACCGGCGAACTGCTGCTGAATAGCGGCGTGACGGTCGGTGAACTCGTGGTGACGCGCGGCGGACAGCTGCTCCGCCCGGGGCAGGTTGTAACCGTCCAGAACGCGGCCGACGACCGCGGGGAGACGCCCAAGCCATGAAGTCTCGTTTCGCGCTCGTCTGCGCAGGCCTGCTCACACTCCTCGGCGCTTGCGACCGTAACGATGGACCGCCGCCGGTACTGCGGCCCGTTCTCTCGATCGTCGTGTCACCGTCCGCCGACGAGCGACCGAGATTCGCCGGTGTCATTCAACCCCGTTATCGGACGGAGCGCGCCTTCCAGGTTCTCGGCCGCATCATCGCCCGCAAGGTCAATGTCGGCGAGACAGTGCACAGAGGCCAGATCATCGCACAAAACGACCCGCTTCCCTATCAGCTCGCCGTGCGCTCCGCCGAGGCCGATCTGGCGAATGCCAGGTCGCGGTTGCAGACGACGACGGCGCAGTACGAACGAACGCGCGCCCTCTTCAAACAAAGCGTGAGCCCGCAAGCTGACTTGGACACCGCTCAGCAGGCCATGGAGGCCGCCGCCGCGGCCTTGCAGCAGGCGGAGGCCAACCTCGCCAAGGCCAAGGAACAACTGAGCTACACGACCCTGACGGCCGATATCGACGGTGTGGTGGTCAGCATTGACGCCGAGGTGGGCCAGATGGCGTCGCCGGGGATGAAGGTCATGACGCTCGCGCGCACCGATATCCGCGAGGCCGTCGTTGACGTGCCCGACGACATCGGGCGAGCGCTGACCGTCGGCGCTCCCTTCGACATCCTGCTGCAGGCTGACCCGTCGATCAGGGGCCGAGGCAACGTCCGCGAGATATCCCCACAGGCTGACAGCGCCACACGACTGCGCCGGATCAGAATCACCCTCGACTCCTCCATCGATGCGTTCCGGCTCGGCGCCACGATTACCGCCGTCCCTGACCAGTCCATTGGACCTGCGACGTTCGACCTGCCGGCCAGCGCCCTGTTCGAACGCGACGGCGAGAGCCGCGTCTGGCTGGTTGTTTCCACCCAAGGCGTCGTCCGCAGCACCGCCGTAGAGATCGTCGAGCGGCGCGGATCCGTGGTGCGGGTCGGCCGTGGCCTCGAGCGCGGCATGCGTGTCGTCACGGCCGGCGCGAACAGCCTGTCGGAAGGTCAGAAGGTCAAGCTCGAAGCGGAGGTCGCCCAGTGAAGGAGCACGATAACAAGCCGGCGGCCGAAGTGAGCGAAAACACCTCAGCGAAAGAAACATCAAAGGGCGCCGAGCCGTTCAACTTGTCGGTTTGGGCGCTCCATCACCGCTCGCTCGTCTGGTACTTCATGCTTGTCTTCGCCGTCGCGGGGCTATGGTCGTATTTTAATCTGGGTCGCGCCGAGGATCCGGACTTCACGATCAAAACCATGATCATCCAGGCTAACTGGCCCGGCGCGACCGTCGAAGATACGATGAGCCAAGTCACCGAGCGGATAGAGAAAAAACTCGAAGAGATCGACTCGTTCGACTACGCCAAGAGCATCAGCACGGCGGGAAAGACGACGATATACGTTTACCTGAAGGATACCACGCCCGGGAAGAACGTTCCTGCCACCTGGGTCCGCATCAGAAATCTCGTATCGGACATAAAGGGCAACTTGCCAGCCGGCGTACAAGGGCCGTTCTTCAACGACAGTTTCGGCGA
>Ga0007871_1000209_pt1 | contig 15968 bp, 3 predicted proteins | sample CryBogCBH08Jun09_FD_71208 | JGI IMG/M metagenome (GOLD analysis project Ga0007871, IMG submission 71208) | Freshwater microbial communities from Crystal Bog, Wisconsin, USA - CBH08Jun09 | ecosystem: Environmental > Aquatic > Freshwater > Lake | place: Crystal Bog, Wisconsin, USA | collected...
TGCATGATCCGCTGGCCCAGCGCCCCCGAGTTCAGGAGCGTGTCGACCAGCAGGTCCGAGACGGCCGACATCGACTGGCCAGCCTTCTTGCGCACGATGGCCCAGTCCGCCCCGACCGAGGCCCGCATGTCGTGCGCGTTGTTGCCCGGCGTGAACATCATCGCGAGCAGGTGCACCGCCATCGACACGAGCGTCGTGAGCAGCGTGGCGATGTCCGTCACCACGTAGCGCAGGATCTGCAGGACGCCGACGAACAGGTTGACCGCGTTGGCGGGGCAGCCCTCCTGGTACGCCCGGGTCAGCGTGTGGTTCACCATCTGGTCGTTGGGGCACGTGCCCGCCGCGAGCTGGTTGTAGAACTGGTTCACCGTGTTGTGCACCCACTCGTTGTTGCTCGCCACGTAGCTTGCGGGATGGTACACAAACGGCTTGGGCAGGCACGCCGTGTCCGTGCCCCGCGCGATGCAGTTGGCCTGCACCACCAGCTCGCGCGCCTGCACGATCCGCTGGCACAGCGTGTCCGTCGTCGCGTCGATGTTGCAGAAGGGCGTGCGCGCCACGGGGTTGACGGGCGTCGTCCCGTTGGACGTGCTGAAGCTCCGCACCATGCGCGAGCAGGCCGCCGACCGGTTGGCCACCCACTCGGACCGGGGCATGGTCCCCTTGCAGCCCACGCCCGTCCGCAGCGAGGCTGTGTCCGGGCAGTACACCCAGCCCTTGCCCTCCCACGCTGCGTCCTGGGCGGGCGGGGCGGGCGTCGCGGCGGGCGGGGCGGGCGTCGCGTTGACCGGCCACAGGAACAGCGCGGCCGGCCGCGTGAGGTAGTTGCGCATGAACTCGCCCCGCGCCCACGCCGACCGGTTGAACGGGGGGCACTGGCCCGTCACGTTGCACAGCGCGTCCCGCAGGTCCTTGGCCAGCGTGCGCTCCGTGCTCTGGCGGAACAGCCGGCCGAAGCTGCTCTCGGGCGGGATGGGCGCGCCCTGCTGGCTCGTGAACTGGGGCGGCGCCGCGCACTGCGAGCACCACTGGCGCTTCGTGCGGCGCCGCGAGGCCGTGACGGCGGGCGTGGGCGGGCGTGGGCGGTCCATCGCCGGCGGGGCGCTGGTCGCGGCCGTGCACACAAACGTGGCGCCCGTGCTCGAGAGCGTCTTCCGGAGGCAGCGGGTCTTGGCCGGTAGCTGCGTGCGGTCCAGCGTGACGGCCCGCCCGGTCTGGCACGCGCCCGCCGACACCGTGTTGCCCTGCGACGGGCCCATCGCGCCGTCGCTCACGTACTTGTACCTGAAGGGCCGGAGCCGGTCCAGCACGTGGCACAACCGGTTGGTCGGGCTCGAGGCCTGGTCCCAGTTGTCGCCCGCGTGCGGGGCCCCGTCCCGCAGGGTCCGGTTCAGGTTGGGCCAGTCGAGCTGCATCGTGCACTGCTGGGGCGTGTGCCGCGCGTCGAAGGGCGTGAACACGTACGACGTGGCGAAGGGCTGCAGGCCGGCCAGCAGGTTCACCGTCTCCCGCAGCGAGCAGTCCCCCCCGAGCGTCGCGTCCGTCAGGCACTGGCTCTGCGGGATGTCGGGCAGCACCGGGCACGCGCAGAACCCGTTGGGGCTCCGGTACAGGCCCAGGTTGCTGCCCGTGGCGTCCTGCTGCATCGTGGGGTGCGCGAGGCGCCCGCCATGCAGCGGGAAGAAGAGGTGGCGGGCCCGCATCGGCGAGGGCAGGGTGGGCGCGAACGACGGGAACCCGCCCGAGTAGAAGGCCCACCGCTGCAGGGGGCAGGTCGCGCCGATGCTGGCAGGGGGCAGGATCAGCCCGTACAGGCGGAGGTTGGCCGCGCCGTCCGCCGCCATCGCGGCCTGCAGGCCTTGCACCCACTGGTCGACGGGGAGCGAGCCCGAGGACCCGACGGGGGTCCGGGGCTGCTCGGCCGCGAGAGGCAGCCGGTCCACGGTCAGGACGCTGATGGTATCCCCGGGCTGGGCCCGCGCGAGCCGCAGGCCGATGCGGTGGCCGCCCAGCTCGCTGCCGTTGGCGCGCAGGTACCCGTAGGGCGTGTCGCCGCTCCCGGCCCACAGCGGGTTCGTGCCCGCAAACACCCCGCCCTGCAGGTCGTCGGGGATCGCCCACGCCGAGTCCTCGTACAGGTTGGGCGCCACCGTGTAGGCCTCGTTGGCGTACTGGGTGCCCTGCAGCATGTTCACGGCCGAGGGGGGCGCGGACACGGGCAGGCCGTTGTAGCCCCCGAGCAGGCCCATGTCCTCCATGCAGCCGGCGGGGTCCTCGTTGAGCTCGTGGTGGCAGAGGTTGTAGTCGAGGTACGTGCCGTGCGCCATGGGGGGCACGCTGGGCATCGTGACGAGGTTCCCGTCCTGCGCCTTGCACTGGGACTGGACCTGCATCTTGCCGTAGTCCGTGCAGGCCGGGTTGGGGTTGGCGCTGTTGTCGTAGCACGCGGCGTGGATGGACTCGACCTGCTGCTGGTTCTGGTTCGTGAACGTGACGTCGCACATGTGGAAGGGGTTGAAGTTGCCCAGGAGCCACGGGTTGATCGAGTTGAACTGCCCCGTCGCGTTCCGCCAGCAGATGCGCTGGTTTTGCACGACGGGGTCCTTGCACACCGTGTTGTCGTCGAACAGGCTGTCGAGGTACCGCAGGGCCAGGCTCCGGTTCTGGCTCGCGTACGACAGGATGAAGCCCTGCGTGAGCGAGGCCCTGTCCATCTGCCACTCCAGCTGCGTGCCCGCGGGCGCGATGGGCGGGCCGGGTCGGCGGTACGTGCTGTCCACGTGCGCCTTGAGCGCGGCGTAGTGCTCGTTCTGGCACTGCATGAACTGGATGGCCGCGCTCGGGTCCGTGGTGATCTCGCACATCACCGAGAGGGCTGGGTTGGGCTGGATGTTGCTCTGGTAGTCCAGCACGTCCGACAGGTCGAACCCGGCGAACGGCCACGCGCGCTGGAACCACGGCAGCGTCTCGGCCTGCAAGGGGCGCGGGGGCGGGGGCCGGTAGTTCTGGAGCACGGTGGCGTACATGGCCGACGCGACGGTCGAGACGCAGCTCTGGCGGTTCCCTGCGAAGCACGGGGGCATCGAGCCCCTGTCGCTCTTGTACCCGCAGTTGTAGAACCCGTTGGCCTCGTACCGCAAGGGCACAGGGAGGCACTCGCGGTTGCCGCACCGCGTGTAGTAGCGGGTGTACCCGGCGGCCGTCTGGGTCGTGTCGGGCTGGCACGAGGAGAGGTCCGAGGACGCGAACCGCGGGTCGTCCTCCTTGGGGTACGCGCACGTCAGGTCCGAGTCGTCCGTCGTGAGGTCCACCATCGTGCCGAGCTCGTCGTCCGGCGGGAAGAGGAACGAGTTGCCCGCGTCGTTGAGGAACGCAAACACGCCCTGGCCGGCCGGGAGCGCGGTGTCGAACAGGACGCAGCTGGCGTTCGGCGTGCCCGACGAGACCCCGGTGTAGTCGATCTGGAAGGAGCGCATCAGGCCGTCCTCGAGGAGGCCGAGCAGGGAGAAGCGGGTGTAGAGCGGGGAGGGCACCCAGTTCGCCGGGTTCGGGTCGGGGAAGGTGTTCTCGGCGATCCAGGGGTACGATGCGTCCCCGTACACGCTCTGCAGTATGTCGATCTGCCACGTGGTCTTGCACTGTTCCGTGTCGTACAGGTTGGCGATGAGCGCCCGCTTGCGCCTGTCGTACGCGCCGACCGACAGGCCGTTGTACGCCCCGTTCGTGGAGCCGTACGTGCCCACCCGCCACAGCATGTGCTTGGAGCATGTCGGGTAGCTCTGGTCGCGGCGGGGGTCCGAGTAGTACAGCGCGCGGGTGGCGTTGAGGGCGGCCTGGAGGCTTGCCGCCACGGCCGCGCCCTGCTGCCAGCGGTACGCGTCGAAGTAGGCGCGCGTGTACCCGCCGGCGACGCGTTGGAGAAACGTCACGTTGTCGTCCTTGCCGGCCGGGGTGACGTACCAGCTGGGTGAGTAGGACTGCCGCTGCCCGAACTGGGCGCAGTCCTGCGAGCCGCGGAAGGCGGGGTTCACGTCCGAGCCCGCCATCACGAGGCACTGGTAGAACCAGTCGAAGGGCACCTCGTACAGGCTGAACATGAACGGGTAGTAGAGGCTCAAGCCGCCCAGTTGAGTGTACAGGTCGCTGGAGCACTGCACCACGTCGAGGTACTGGTCAAACGTCGAGAAGGTGGGGAACATGTGGAACAGCTCAGTCAGGGCGCGCAGGTTCGCCACGCGCTGGGCGTTCGCCGGCTCGTAGAAGGGCAGGACCGCCGCGCAGTAGCGGGTGCGGTCCGCCTGCGCCCGGTCAAACAGCAGCTTGCACGAGTCCAGCAGGCCCGGGCCGCAGAGGTACGTGTACAGCTGCGTCACGCCCGCGTCCAGGGCGCACATGCCCGTGGACGCCTGCATGATCCCAAAGGCCCCGCACTTGAACGCGTCGCCCGGCGGGTAGAGGGAGAGCAGGCCCGTGTCCGGGTTCGTCGCGTTCCGCGTGACCGCCACTCCCTTCACAGTGAACTTTGCGGGGTAGCACTGGCTCAGCGAGGCGCACGCGATGAAGTTGTTGCCCCCGTCGCCCTGCAGCTGCGCGACCCGCGTGATGTTGTTGGCGCTCCCGAGCCCGAGGAAGCCCAGGTTCAGGCCCGCGGGGGTGCCGGACTCGGGCATGACCGCGACGTGGATCGAGCTCTGCGACTCGTGCAGCCGGACGTAGCGATCCTGCTGGACCACCGTGGTGAAGGCGTTTGCCGCGTCGAGGACGCCCGCCATGCCCGGCGTCGGGGCGCACTGCTGGAAGCCGGCCAGGCGCTCGTAGTCCCGGTCGCAGTTGGTCGGGCGGAGGTACATGAAGTCGGGGCGCGACTTGCCCGACGCCCACCAGCTCGTCTGGTTGCCCGGGGGGTCCTCGACGTACAGCATGGTGCACGCCGTGGGGTTGATGTCCACGTACTGCGACCGCGTCTGGTTCGCCGCGCACTGCCGCAGGGTCGTGTACGTGTACCGGAACCAGTCCTCGAACGAGCACATGCCGTGCGCCCGCAGCAGGTCCGTGGACGGGTGCGCGTAGAAGGAGCCGCCCTTGAGCGAGAAGGGCGCGGACCCCGCGGGGCAGGCCGACGCGACCTGCAGCTGGAGGCTGGCGTTGACGGTCAGCGTGTTGACGAGGACCAGCGTGGGCGCCTCGCACGTCCCGACCCCCGAGCACAGGCTGACGCCGTCGGGGCAGTCGTCGTGCCGCCTGCACTGGGTGCCGGCGTCCATGCAGATGCCCTGGCACAGCCCGCCGGCCCCGCAATCCGCGCCCGACGTGCACTTGCGGGCCGCGTTGTTGCTGCACATCCGACCCTTGCACGTGAAGCCGGTGGGGCAGTCGGGGTCCGCCGCGCACAGGTACAGCGCATAGTCGGAGCACTGCTTGCCCGCCGAGGTGCCCCACCGGTTCCCGGCCAGGTCCTGCCAGGGCCCCACCTCGAACATGTCGTCCAGCGTCGCGGGGTAGGTCAGGGTCTCGCGCGCCGGCGGCATGTTGGGCACGGTGCCGACCGAGTACTGGCTGGAGCGGTACACGCCCCCGCCCGCATGCACCCAGTCGGGCCACGGCAGGTCGGAGCTGTCCGGCGCGCACTGCCAGCTCGCGTAGGCCGGCTCTGGGGACCCCGCGTGCAGGCCGGGGATCGTGAAGTCCTCGGCGCCGTCGAGCGGCACCGCCGTGCAGTAGCGCATCGTGTTGGTCACCGGCATGGGCATCCCGAAGTTGGTCGTGCGGCACAGGCCCCCCACCCCGAAGGTCGTGTCCACCAGCCCCGCGTCCCGCAGCAGGTCGTGCTGGTACACGAGCGCGGGCTGGGCCCCGGTCCGGTCCACCGCGAAGGACTGGACGAACGTGCGGTAGGCCGTGTCGCCCGCGTCGCACGGCACCGTCACGTGGTACCCGACGGGGAAGTCCCACTCGGGCCACCAGTCCTGCACCATGTCGCAGAACTGGCTCGTCCCGTCCATCGGGCCCTCCGACGCCCACCACGCGGCCCCCGGCAGGGCGTTGCCGGCGGCGTCGGGGTCGTCGAGCGCCGCGGCGGGGAAGGCCGGGACGGGGGCGGGGAGGTCGGGCGCCTGGCCGTCCACGTAGCCGAGCGGCAGGCCGGGCGGGGCGACGGCGCGCGGGTCGAAGCGGATCTCGCACTCCGGGCGCGCGTACTGCGAGGGCATGAGCGGCGTCGCCTGGGCCCCGACGCAGGGCACGCACCGGCACGGGTCGTAGTAGGTGCCCCCGACGCGCACCAGGCACTCGGGCGTCGCGTAGTCGCCGGCCGACAGGCCCGTCGCCGTGAAGTGGGGGCACGGCCGGTCCGTCCCAAAGGCCCGAGGCCGGTACGCGTCGAGCCCCACGCACAGCGTCACGATCTGGAGCTGGGCCCCGCACCGCACCCGCCAGCGCTCCACGGCCTCCCGCTGCGCCAGCGTCGCCGCGGCGAGCGGGTCGACGAGCTCCAGCGCCGTGTACCGGGCCACCTCGATCGTGTAGCGCAGGCAGTACGAGACCGCCCCGGCCTCCTCCACGCCCTGCGCCGCGGGGAACAGCTGCTCGACAAACGCCTGCGAGAGGTCGCTGGCCCAGGCCGGCCGGTTGCCCGGGCAGCCCGTGAGCCGGCCCCGCTCGAGCGGCACCTCGCGCGTCGCGGGGGACACGCGCTGCTTGGCGAGGGCCCGGACGGCCCCCAGGCTCCCGACGCGCAGGCCGGCGCGCCCGTGCGTGAGCAGGTCGCGCGTGGACCCGTTGAGCGCCGTCGCGTTGCGCGCCAGCCACAGCTCCGTCGCGTCCGCGTCCAGCACCCCCCAGTGCGTCGAGACCTCCACCGCGGGGCAGGACCACGCCGGGTCGAAGCTGGCCGCCAGCCCTGCGTCGAGCGAGGCGTTGTACCAGCAGGCCGCGCACGGGACGAGCCGGCACACGGCGGCGCACGTCGCGCCCGCGGGGGCCTGGCACCGCCCCTGCGCCATGGGCCAGCCGCACAGGCACCCGGCCTCGCCCACCCGGAAGCGCTGCGGGCCGTACGCGGGCAGCGGCGGCAGCGCGCCCTTGGAGTTGTCGAGCAGCGTGGCGCCCGCCTGCACGAAGCTGTCCCACGTCACCGCGCCCTGCGACTGGTCGGCGCCGGGGCCCGACGCGCACATCTGGCTGTCCGAGGGGGCGTGCCGCGGCGCGTAGTGCCGGAACAGCGGGCTGCGGTCCAGGGCCTCGGCCGTGAACGCCCGCACGTACTCCTCGATGCGCGACATGTTGCCGTCGAACGGGTCCAGCGCGTCGAACCGCAGGCCCGTGTCGCTCAGCGGGAGGGTGAAGAGCAGCTGCTTGAGCGCCCCGTGGCAGAGGTCCCAGAGGGTGCTGGACGACGTGAGCACGGGCGTCATGGCCTCGTCCCACGTGTAGTTGAGCGAGGGCTGCACCGGGTTCAGCCGGGCCTCGTCCTCCGCGCGCTTGGACCCGCGCCAGTCGTACGACGCCCGCGTCCCTGGCCGGATGGCGTCCAGGTTCGCGAACCACGGCAGGTGGCTGTCCGTCGCCAGCTGGAACACGTCCGTGAAGTCGTCCTCCAGCGCCAGCAGCACCGTGTCCGTCTGGAGCGACGTGAACGTCTTGTTCAGCTGCGGCGGCAGGAGCTCGCTGCCCGGCCCGCAGCACGACGGCAGGAGCTCGGCCGAGCCGGGGCACGCGCACCCGAACCGCGACGTGTTGGCCCAGTCCGCGTCGATCCCCCGCAGGGTCGCGAGCATGATCTCCCGCATCACCGACATGTTCTTGTTCTTGGCCGCCCCGTTGCCCGCGAGCACGTTGGTCACAAAGTAGCGCATGAGGGACCGCCGGGCCACGCTCCCGCACGTGTAGGGCAGGCTCGTCTCCGCGGGGCAGTGGTTGATGTCGACGTTGCGCGTCGCGCCGGCCCCCTCGTCGCGCGCCCAGTAGGGGCCCGCCAGGCACTCCTGCCCGGGCCCGCAGGCCGGCATCGGCCAGTAGTCCACGCGCGAGTAGGGGCCCATGAACATGCAGTCCGCCGTCTGGTGCAGCACGTCCCCCTCCACGCTGAAGAAGCTCATGACCGCCTGCGTCTTGTACTGCTCCGCGATCGCGTCCTGCACGGCCGAGTGCACCAGGGCCTGCGCCGTCTGGTACAGCCGCTGCACCGTCCCGTCGAGGTGCCCGCCCGCCGACAGCACCACGTGCTGCTCGCACACTGGGACGTTGCCGCTCGACTGGGGGGTCCAGCAGTGCCCGGGCAGCGTGCAGTTGCCCTCGTCCGGCCCGTCCACGCACCCCGCGAAGGGGGGGCCCGCCAGCGCGGGGCCCGAGAAGACCAGGCACGCGTCCACGTGCTCGGGCCCGTCCGCGGACACGTGCTCGTACGCAAAGTAGTCGTCGCTCGACAGGCCCGCGCAGGCCAGGTACGCCTGCAGGCACTCCTGCGCCAGCGAGCCGCTCGCGTACGTCGGCTGCTGCAGGCACGCCAGGACCCCGCACGCGTCGTCGCCCGGCATCGGCGTGGGCACCTTGAGCGGGTACCCGACGGGCCGCCCGTACAGCACGAAGGCCGCGGGGTCCCACCGCCGGTTCACGTAGTTCTCCCGGCACGCCACCAGCACGTTGAGCGCGTTCACGCCCTGCTGCTGGAACACCGGGTCCGTCGGGGGCGCGCACGAATACCCCTGCGTCCCGGCGCCCAGGCAGTCCACGTAGGCCTGCATGCCCGCCGCCCTCGCCACCACCTCGTCGTACGTGTACGGGTTGTACACGTACATGGGCTGCCCGTTGCCGTCCAGCATCGACAGCACGCCCGTGCACCAGTGGGCCTTGGCCAGCAGGCCCTGCGCCCGCGCGGCGGCCCGGATGCTCAGGGGCCGGTCCCCGCACGCGCACACCACCACGTGCCGCACCGCAAAGTCGGGCGGGTTGCACCGGGCCATCGTCTGCGACATGAGCAGGACCGCGAACGACTTGAGCACCCCGATCAGGTACGAGATGCCCATGTCGACGTAGTGCAGGGCCGGCTCGATCTGCGACTCCAGCAGCAGGTCCGCCGCGCTCGACAGGAGCGACGCCACCATCGTCCCGAGCCCGGGCCCGCTGTCGGTCGGGTACTGGGTCAGCGCGGTCGCGCTGGCGGTCAGGCACTGGCCCGCGATGGCGTCCGAGTCCGTGGTCTGGTCGGGCGGGATCAGGTTGACCTTGAAGCTGTCGGCGCTGTCGATGAGCGCCACCACCCCCACCGTCTGGCACGTCATCACCTGGTGCGAGGCCACCATCAGGAACAGGGGCAGCAGTGCGATCTGGTGCATGAAGGCGTTGAGCGCCGTCGCGCCGATCGTCAGCACCGCGTCGGCGTTGCGGTTCACGTTGCTCGCGCCCCCGTACAGGTACCCCACGTTGGCGCCCGACAGCTGCAGCGCCATGTTGAGCGTCGCCGTCAGGATCGAGAAGAACTCGGCGCTCCCGTCCTTGGCCGCGCACACGTAGCACAGGAACGAGTCCTCGGGCCACAGCAGCTGGGCCTCCCGCGGGTGCAGCAGCCGCAGCGACAGGACCAGGCCCAGCATCTCCGCGAACACCACCCAGGCCGCGTGCGTCGAGCGCAGGGCCATGTCGCCCGTGTGCTTGAGCAGGCCCCCGACCCCGCACAGCGGCTTGCGCTGGTGCACGGGCGTGCCGACGCAGTTGATCAGCGCGCACTTGCCGTACGCCAGGCACATCCGCTGCAGCTGGAGGGTCGCGCACCCCTCGCAGCTCAGCTCGTTGCAGTTGCCCCCGGGCTGGACCGTCATGCGCACAGGGGCCGAGTTGAACACGCCCACCACGTAACCGTCGCCGAGCCGCACCTCGCTGAGCCAGTCCCATCCGGCCGTGGTCGTGGCCAGGACCCGGCCCGCGTCGAGCGTGGTCGCGGCCAGCGTCAGGCCCTTGAGCGAGCTCAGGTCCATGACGGCGTGCGGCGTCAGGCCCATCCAGTCGAGCCGGCCGTCGCCGGCGAGCGAGAAGATGCACGTGAAGGGCACGGCCCCGGACAGCTGCGGCAGGAACCACGTCGTCCCGTCGGGCATCCGCGTGACCCAGAAGTTCCCGGTGCCCAGCGACGTCAGATCCACATCCGTCTCCAGCCAGTCCGTCGCGTTGCCGGGCATCAGGGTGAAGTGCGAGACGTGCCCGTCCGACGACGCCGACTCCACGCCGGTGAGCTGCCGCGTCACGACGTCCACCAGGATCACATTGGCCACCGTCCTGTGGGTATATAAGCCGGATTTAGACCTACTGGTCGATTTGTGACCTCGATGGATCGCGAGGAAAGAGCGAAACAAAAAATGTTCAGATGGCTTGTGGCCGCCCTGGTCAAGAAAGGCTTCACTCCAGACAGCGTATTGCAATTTCCATATGATAAACCGCCCTTCAAGGTTCAGGAGTGGCACCACCATGCGAACCCTGAGGCCAAGATCTGGCTCAGGGGATGGGTCACGCGGGCCAAGTTCCCCAAAATCAATGTGATGCAGTACCCTTCAGCTATCGGGTTCACTATGTACCCAGTGGAGCCGGGATGCCATTTCATGATGTTGGGCATGAAATTCCATCACAAGCCCGAGCGATTTAAGACCTGGTCCGAAACCATGAAGGCGTCGTTTACAAGCTTTCAAGCCTACTTCTTGAAGCGGGTAGAGGACTTTGTGGAATGCAATGTGCCGCTACTCCAAGACGAGCAAATGGCAAGGGACAGCTGGTCGGACAGGCCAAGCAAGCCCCCTGCACGGAAGGCCCGTGCTCGGAAGGGGCAACCCCGCGTGCGGACGCCTGCTGATTTCCTCGCTGACCCCCCGCATTGATGGGTCTCTCTCTCTCCACTGTGATGAATAAAACCGTGTAAGCCCACGCACCATAGATTCATGATGCTGACGTAGTCAAGCCCCGGTGCGAGGAAGGCTGCGGGCGAGCGCGGGAAGTGCATGCCGCTCGCGTCCACCCACGCCACGACCTGGACCGTCGAGACCTGCAGCAGCAGCGCGACCCAGCCGGGTCCCCCAAACGCGATCCGCAGCACGTCGCCCGGGAGCGCCACGGGCCCGAGGCCGGCGAAGGTGGCGCGGTAGACCGTGGAGCTGGGCATCATGGGCACGCACCAGACCGTCACCGTGAGGGTCCGGCCGTCCAGCTCGGCCACTGCGATGGCGGTGTCCTGCGGGGCGGGCGCGGCCCGCGCGAGGCACTTGCCAGTCCCGTTGATCTCGATCGAGGCCGAGGCGTTGGCCAGCTGCAGCGAGGCGTCCAGCTGGCCGGGGAAGAACAGGCTCTCCGCGACCACGCTCATCTCGGCCTGCGGCACGGGCGGCTGCATGGCGGCCCGGAAGTCGGCCCACTCCGCCGAGCACAGCGACTTGCAGCGCGACGTCTTTGCGCATCCCTGGAAGTACTCGGACGGGTAGGGCACGATCACCACCGCGTGTGGGTCGTGCGCAAAGTCCGAGCACCGCCCGGCGCTCTGGTCGAACGCAAACATCGCGTAGTCGATCGCGCCGCTGAGCGCGTCGAGCCCGCCGTACTGAGCCTGGAACCACGGGTCCATCGACGAGTTGATCGCCAGCCGCGCCGTGTCCAGCAGGCCGGAGCAGGCCAGCCCCTGCAGGTTGTACCGGCCGCTGGCCTGGCTCGCGATCGTGTAGAGCGTCGGGAGCAGCGTCGTCGGCACCAGCCCCTTGCACGTGCCCTGCACGAACCCCATCAGGTCCTGCCCGCTCGTGTCCTTGCACACGCACTTGACCATCGGGATCTGCACGAACAGGTTCAGGCCCAGCTGCATCAGGTTGTCGATCAGCTCGGCCGAGGCGATGCACTGGTAGTAGAGCAGGTCCGACCACGGGTTGCCCAGCCCGAACAGCTGGCGCAGGCCCGCGCACCCGAGGTGGCTCTTCCGCGTGACCGCCGCCGTGAACTCCGCCCGCGCGTCGTACATCTCGGCCCACACCAGCCGCCACGCGTCCGCCGCCGACATGCTCGCCCCCTGCAGCACCGCCTGCACCATCTGCAGCGCCACCGCGGCCGTGTGCTTGGCCGTGAACCGGCAGATCGCGCTCGCCGCCTGCCCGGCCAGCGCCGCCGCCTGCGGGTGCCCGGTCCCGGCCTGCACCGCGCCCCACAGGCTCAGCAGGCCCTCCCGCACCGGCAGCTTTGTCAGCGTCATGACCGACGCCCGGGCCGTCCACAGGTCCACCGTGCCCCGCCCGTACTGCTCCATCCCCTCCAGCACGTCCGTCAGCGGCGAGGCCGCCTGGCCCACCGCCGGCGCCACCAGCTGGCCCAGCAGCGTCAGGCTGTGCCAGAACAGCGCCGCCGCGTCGTCCAGCGAGTCGAAGTAGTCGTCCAGGCTGTACAGGCCCGCCCCGCAGTTGGCCAGCACCCCGTGGTGGTACGAGCCCCCGGGCACCGCCGGGCACGCGTTGCCCGCCGCCCAGATCGGCACCATCGCGGGCGTGTACAGGATCGCGAAGAGCGCGCCCCGCACCAGAAACACCCCGGCCAGCGCCACCTCCGTCGCGAAGCTGCCCAGCCGCGGCAGGACCTGCTGCGAGGGGCACAGCGTCGCAAAGGTCGAGCTCGGCAGCACCGTCTGCCAGATCGTGTCCCGCACCTGCATGGTCGGCGGGTTCAGCCACAGCGTCTTGGTGCGCGTCCCGCCGCCGGGCCGCCACGTGCCCGTCTCGGCCTGCCACCGCCGCACGTTGGTCTCCAGCACCGTCACCGCGATGTTGTCCTCGTTCAGGTACTCCATCGCCAGCACCAGCGCGTCGAACGTCTGGTCGCAGTTGCGCGTCAGGTTGGTCACGAAGCTCGGGAGCTGCACCTTGCGCACCAGGTCCGGCCCGCACGCGCTCGCCGCGCACCGGCGGTACGCGGCCACGCGGAAGATCTGGATCGGCGCGTAGCTCGTGTCGAACTGCAGGCCCATCTGGGGCAGGCTCGGGTCGTCGGGCGGCCGCGAGCAGTAGCTCAGGTAGGCCGTGTACGTGTCCATGCTCGGGTTGCTGGCGTAGAACACGTAGTCCCGCGACGCCGCGGCCGCGCCCGTCGTCGTCTGGTAGCGGTACGGGATCAGCACGTGCTGCCCGTCGCTGTACGTCGCCTGCTCCGACGGCACGGGCGTCTTGGGCACCGCCGGCAGGCCCAGCCCCAGCGGCGCCAGGCTGAACACGTTGGTCTCGTCCCCGCCCAGCCGCTCCACGTGCACCGTCGACTGGCCCCCGCCCGCGTCCAGCTCCGTCAGGATGGCGTCCCCGACGATGACGAAGGGCTGGCCCGCCGCCATCACGTTGGCCGCCACGCGCGTGCGGGTGCCGGGCACCGTGCTCCGGACCCGGGCGGCCGGCTGGCAGGGCGCGCCCGGGGGCGGGAACGCGTAGATGGGCGCGGCGAGCCCGGCGGCCGCGAGCGTGTCGTCGCCGCTCGACGGCACCGCGCTCGTCGTCGCGCCGGGCTGGCCCGCCGAGGGCAGCATCGACTCGGGGGCCGTCTGGGCCAGCCCGCAGTCGCGCGCCAGCACCGTCAGGCCGTTCCGCCACAGGCCCGCCCCGGCCAGCATCAGGTTCTCCCGGCCGCTCCCGGTGGGGCGCACCGCCATGCAGAAGGGGAAGCACGCCGCCGTCGGGACGCACGCCAGCGGGCCGTTGGGCGAGGCGTCCTGCCCGCACCGCGGCACCACCCACACCGTCGCGTCCGTCTCGCGGCACGTGCCCCTCGAGATGCAGTCCGTCGTGGCCAGCGTCGTCTGGGACGAGCCCACCGTCGCGGGGCCCGCGCCCGGCCGCGTGTAGCGCGTGTAGGGCCACCGCACGCTCTTGACGTACACGTCGATCCCGGCGCACGCCAGCTGCGTGGGCGTGACCAGGTCGGGGAACAGGGCCTGCAGCAGGTACTGCCCCGCCGTCGCGCCCGACGGCACCCCCGCGAAGGGCAGGATCGAGCACAGGATCACCGCGCCCCCGGCCGTGTCCGTGCAGTTGCAGCCCAGCAGGTCGTTGGTCTGCGACGCGCCCGTCGTCACGCCGCTCGACAGCGTGCTCACGTCCAGGTCGTGCACCGCCGAGTACGCCACGGCCGCGAACCCGAAGGTGAGGTCCATCGGGAACAGCCACTGCTGCACCCGCACGTCCAGGTCGCTGTGGCCCGCGTACACGGCCGTGATCCCGTCCGTCACCGCGTAGGTCCACTGCGTCAGGCCCACCACGACGGACTCGCCCCCGGGGAACAGCTTGGCGTCGGCCAGGATGTCGGGGATGGCCCCGCCGTAGGCCGCGTCGCACGCCGCGCCGGCCTCGCCCGTCACGGCCTGCCGCACGATGAGGAACGCGATGTTGATCCAGTTGTCCACGGCCAGCCCGAGGCTGCCCAGCCCGGCCACGAGGAAGTTGAACACGGGCGTGAGGTCGGGCGTGCACATCATCAGCCCGAACGGGCCGTCCCCGGCCCCGGCCAGCCGGCACCGCTCCCACGTGGCCCGCGGCAGCACGAGCGTCAGCTGCAGCACGGCGTTGGCCAGGCTGTGCACGCCCTCCGCCAGGTTGAGGTCCAGCAGTGGGTACACGAGCAGGTCCACGGGCGCCGACAGCGTCGAGCACACCGCCGCGAGCAGCCGCCCGCCCAGCGCCACAAACTCCCGCAGCGCCCCGAGGCTCGACAGCAGGTCCAGCACCCCGGCCTCGGGGTACAGGCAGGCCGCGCCCGTGCAGTTGAACCCGTCCACAAACGCAAACAGCGAGGCGCTCAGGTGCGTCACCAGGTCCATGAGCGCCCCGGCCATCTTGAGCACCGTCTGCGCCTCGTCTATCAGGATCGGCAGCAGCCCTTGCACCGCCAGCGCCTTGGCGAACCACACGGCGCTGTTCCAGAGCGGCAGCAGCGCCCGCAGCAGCACGTCCGCCACCTGCAGCGGCACGACCACCAGCTGGTGCACGTAGGGGCCCACCGCCGCGTTGTAGAAGCGCGCCCCCTCGAGCCACACCTGCGGGTACTCCGTGTACGTCACGTGCAGCGTCGAGAACAGCGCCACGACCGCCCCAAAGAGCAGCCACCACCGCACCAGGCCCGCGAGCGTCGCCAGCAGGGCCTGCAGCCCGCTCGCGGCGCCTGAGACGACCAGCGAGGCCAGCGACACCAGCAGCTGCTTGCCGGAGTGCCGCTTCAGGGCCGAGGCGTGCCGCTGCGTCAGGCACACCAGCGCGTGCGTCACGAGCGCCGCCCCAGCAAACGAGACGAGCGAGAGGGCGAGGGCGACGGCGAAAAGCTCCCGCATGCCCGTTGGCCGCGCGGCGTGGGCCGGCATTATATACAGCGCTATCGATTTTTATTTTTTTCGCTTCCGAGGGTATATTAGGGGCGCTGGCGGGCGGGGGCACATGTGGCGCCTGCCCGCCGTGCTCGCCGCCGCGCTGGTGTGCTCCCTCGCCGACGCGCATCAGACCTTCCTGGCCCATCGGTACCAAAGGCAACACGCCTCTCTCCCCGACGTCACAGTGAAACACGAGCGGCTTCGGACCAAGCTGCTGCTCTTGAACCAGACAGCCGTCGTGCCAGTGAGCTTGCACAGTCACTTGCGCACGCACAACCGCACTGAACCAGCGGAGGCGAGCCCCGACATGCTCGACGGCCTCTTGACCATCATGCAGCACGTGCTGGACCCATTCTACGACTTCTTAAAGGCAGTGGCAGAGTCAGCTCAGGAGCCGCCGCAAACAGTACGCACAGGCCCGCCCGGGCGCAAGAGCATCCCCAATCTGCTCTACTAATAATCATGGCAAAACAAGCACAAGTTTTGCAAAACGTGGCACTTCATTTTTTTTTCGCGTTCACATGCGTCTCTTGCGAGCGCGGCACGGAAGGCCAACGGTAGGCTCTTTCGAGCTTCCAAACGTGAAACGGTAGGCCCTTTCGAGCTTGAACAA
>Ga0007871_1000232_pt1 | contig 14863 bp, 11 predicted proteins | sample CryBogCBH08Jun09_FD_71208 | JGI IMG/M metagenome (GOLD analysis project Ga0007871, IMG submission 71208) | Freshwater microbial communities from Crystal Bog, Wisconsin, USA - CBH08Jun09 | ecosystem: Environmental > Aquatic > Freshwater > Lake | place: Crystal Bog, Wisconsin, USA | collected...
TCGATCGAAGATGCAACCGGGGGCTGCGCTGAACTGGTTCCCCCCGCGGCAATTGCGTCGGCCGGAAAACATGGCGCCGCGATGCCGCAAATGAGCGCGCCAATCAACAAAAGGATGTGATTCCTGCAGCCCGCCAACGAATCCCGAGCCTCCGAGATGTTCTTTCTACCGCAATAGGACGGCAGGGTTAACCGAGCCTTAAGTCGAGAGAGTTGAATAAAACGCAGTGTGTTGCAGGTCTGTGACGCTTCCCTTGCATGGAGGCATCATTCCACGTATGTATCGGAAGCTGACGGTTTAAACTTTTGGTTGTGTTGCGTTCAACCTCCCGGTGCGGCGCTGGATAACCCTGAATGTTTCAGGATCCCCGCGTTTCGTCCGCTCATTCCACGGCCAGCGCAGTGCGCGACCGTTCCGGATGACGGTCCTTGCCCGAGCGGAGTCCGATCCCAGGTCGCCACTCCTCCCAAGGATCGGTTTCCAAGGATCGGCGGCACTGCACAACCAGAATCGCAGCCGAAAGGTTGCAATATGCAAAGCTCGCGAACGCCCAGGCGTTGTGCCGGCCTGTCAGCGACGAATAAGCGGCCCTTTCGTGCCGCCAACCTGTTCAGACGGGCCGACGCTTGATGCGCCAGACTGTAATACCGACCCGGACTTACGCGACGACCTCGCCGACGCGACGCATGAGCGACGCGCGACGCATGGCGCTCGCTTCGGGATCGGCACAGCGCGGCGGTTTTCGCTTCGGCCTTCCCCTCACCCCCGAATCAGGTGGACCGTCCCGTCATCCGGCTGCGCTTTGCGCGCCTGCCGTCCGACGCGCTCTCCGCCGCCAAGAGTTTCCCTATGCCGAACAAAATGTTGATCGACGCCACCCACCCGGAGGAGACCCGGGTCGTTGTGGTCCGTGGCAACCGCGTTGAAGAATTCGACTTCGAGTCAGCGCAACGCAAACAACTCCGCGGCAATATCTACCTTGCCAAAGTCACCCGGGTAGAGCCTTCGCTCCAGGCCGCATTCATCGAATACGGCGGCAACCGCCACGGCTTCCTCGCCTTCAGCGAAATTCATCCGGACTACTATCAAATCCCGGTGGCCGACCGTCAGGCGCTGATCGAAGCCGACGAGCGCGCCCATCGTGAAGCGGAGGAAGAATCCGAGCAGCGTCCGAACCGGCGCCGTTCGCGCCATCGCAACTCACGCCGCCGCAACAGTGGCGAACGCGTGCAGAGCGAGGTGATCGAGATCACCGAAGGCGAGCAGCCCTCGCAGCCGGTAGCGGCCGACGACCACTCCGGCCATCACGACAGCCTGCACGGCGACGACGTGCAGCCGCACGAGGCCGTCGAATCCGGCAATCACGATCATGCGCCTGGCCATGAACACCACGATGGCGAGGATCATCATCCTGAGCATGGTCATCACGATCAAGACCATGGCGATGACCACACGTATCATGCGCAAGATGCCGCCCCGGCCGCGCATGAGGACGAGCCTGCCGCGACGACGACTGAAGCGCCGGCCGAATTCGGTGCGCCTGTTCCAGCCGAGATCGCACCAAATGTGGAAGCCGTTAGCAGCGATACGGCCGACCAGCCTGCCGCCGAGTTCCAAGACGAACATCACGGCGACGAACACCACGGCCACGCCGAAGACGCCTCTCAGGAGGAAACTCGGCACGACGATCATCACGCCGAGACCGACGATGGCGAAGATGACGACGACAACGGCGACGAGGTCGAGGAAGAAGTTGAATCGGTCGGTGGCGACGATGCGCTGGAGGAAATGCCGGAGCGTGCGTTCCGTCCGCGCCGTCAGTACAAGATTCAGGAAGTGATCAAGCGCCGGCAGGTGATGCTGGTGCAGGTCGTCAAGGAAGAACGCGGCAACAAGGGTGCCGCGCTCACCACCTACCTATCGCTGGCCGGTCGCTATGCCGTGCTGATGCCGAACACGGCACGTGGCGGCGGCATCAGCCGCAAGATCACCTCGGCGCAGGATCGTTCGCGCCTGAAGGAAGTCGTGCAGGATCTCGACGTGCCGGAAGGCATGGGCATCATCCTGCGCACCGCAGGCGCCTCGCGTACCAAGCCGGAGATCAAGCGCGACTTCGAATACCTGATCCGGATGTGGGAAACCGTCCGCGACCTGACGCTGAAGTCGCAGGCGCCAACCCTCGTCTACGAGGAAGGCTCGCTGATCAAGCGCTCGCTGCGCGATCTCTACAACAAGGAAATCGACGAAATCCAGGTCGCCGGTGAAGCCGGTTATCAGGAAGCCCGCGATTTCATGAAGATGCTGATGCCGTCCAACGTGCGGGCGGTGAAGCTCTATCGCGATGGCCAGCCGCTGTTCTCCCGCATGGGCGTAGAGAGCCAGCTCGACGCGATGTTCTCGCCGACCGTGCAACTGCGTTCCGGCGGTTACATCGTCATCAATCAGACCGAAGCGCTGGTTTCGATCGACGTCAATTCCGGTCGCTCGACGCGCGAACATCACATCGAAGACACCGCGCTCAAAACCAATCTCGAGGCGGCCGAGGAAGTGGCGCGACAGCTGCGGCTGCGCGATCTCGCCGGCCTGATCGTCATCGACTTCATCGACATGGACGAGAAGCGCAACAATCGTGCCGTCGAGCGCAAGCTCAGCGATTGCCTGCGGCAGGATCGTGCGCGCATTCAGGTTGGCCGCATCTCGCATTTCGGCCTGCTGGAAATGTCGCGTCAACGCATCCGCGCCAGCGTGCTGGAAAGTTCGACCGAGCCCTGCCCGCATTGCGGCGGCAGCGGCCATGTCCGTTCGGTCTCATCGGTAGCGCTGCAACTGCTGCGCAATCTCGAAGAAACGCTAATGAAGGGCGCGACCCACAACATGGTGGTGCGTACCCGAACCGACGTCGCGTTGTACGTGCTGAACCACAAGCGCGGCCATCTGCGCGATCTCGAAACCGGCTTCAAGGTGACGCTGTCGGTGATTGCCGATCCGGCGGTCAGCGCGCCGCAATCCTTCGTCATCGAACGTGGCGAGCAGGTGCATACGCTGGAAGCGGCCAAGGCGCTTCTCGCATCTCAGGTCGCGGCGCTGCCGCCGCCGTCCGACGACAGCTTCGACGACGAAGAGCCCTTCGAGATCGAAGCGGAAGTCGAGACCGAAGAAACCGAAGGATTGACCGAGGAGCAAGCAGCCTCCGACGATGGCGACGCCGAGGACGGGCGCAAGCGCCGCCGCCGCCGGCGCCGGCGCGGACGTTCCGGCGAAGCGCGTGACAATAACGGCGCGCGCGAGGAATCCGACGCGGTTGCTGCGGAAGCTTCGTCCGATGAAGCTTCCGTCGATGGCGAAGGTGCGGACGACAGCTCCGAGGATGCCGCAAGCGAAGCACGTAGCGACAACGGCGAGGCCGGCGAACGGCGTCCGCGCCGCCGCGGTCGCCGCGGTGGCCGGCGGCGTCGCGGCGGACCGGAAGAAGGTCTGGCCGGATCGATCACCGACGAACTCGCGCCGGTATCGGTTTCGGAAGCCGCCGATGCGGTAGCGGATTTCGACGAGGTCCCGTCATCCTCGGAAATTCAAACGCTTTCCGTCGACGATCTGCGGTCCGCGAGCGTTCAGCCCGACGACGTACAACCCCGCTTCGAGCTTCAAGCTGAGCCGCCGCACCGTAACGACGATCATCAGCCGGAGAACACCGCCGCAGCGATCTCCGAGGAGCCCGCGCAGGATAACGAGAAGGCCGCGCGTCGCCGTTCGACGGTGCGCGAGAAGGTCAGCTTTGCTACCGAGCCGCAATCGCCCGCTCCTGCGCCCGCCGAGCCGGTTGCGCAGTCGCCGGCTCCCGCCCCGGTCGCGCCGGAACCGCAGCCCGCAAGCGAAGAAGCAACTCCGGCAACCGATGCACAGCCGCGTCGCGGCTGGTGGTCTCGCCGTTTCGGCGGCTCCTGAAATTTGAAGCATCACAACAAAACCGCCCGGCATGCCGGGCGGTTTTTTGTTTGTGTGGCAATCAGCCGGTCGTAACAGCCGTTTCTACATTTGAGGTATCTACGGTCTGGCTCAGGTTTGCCTGCAGCTTGTCGCGATCGAGTTCGCCTTCCCACCACGATACCACCACTGTCGCGACGCCATTGCCGGTGATGTTGGTCAGTGCGCGGACTTCGCTCATGAACTTGTCGACCGAGAAGACGATCGCCATTCCCGGCACCAGCACCGGATTGACGACCGACAGCGTAGCCGCAAGCGTGACGAATCCCGCGCCCGTTACGCCGCTCGCGCCTTTCGACGTCAACATCGCCACGACCAGGATCGTCATCTGCTGGCTGAACGACAGGTCGACGCCCAACGCCTGCGCGATGAAGAGCGTGGCCAGTGTCATGTAGATGTTGGTGCCGTCGAGGTTGAATGAGTAACCGGTCGGCACCACCAGTCCGACGACGGACTTGGAGCAGCCGAGCCGTTCGAGCTTTTCCATCAACTGCGGCAGTGCGCTTTCCGAGGAGCTGGTGCCGAGAACGATCAGAAGCTCGTCCTTGATGTAGACGATGAACTTGAAAATGCTGAAGCCGACGATACGGGCGATGGTTCCGAGCACCAGAACGACGAACAGTCCCGCGGTCAGGTAGAATACCGCGATCAACCCGACGAGATTGCCCAGCGCGGCCGGCCCGTATTTGCCGATGGTGTAGGCCATCGCGCCGAATGCCCCGAGCGGCGCAGCCTTCATGACGATGGCGATGACGCCGAACACGGCATGCGACGTATCGTCGATAATATCCCGCAGCTTGTGCCCGCGCTCGCCCAATGCCATCAGCGCAAAGCCGAACAGGATCGCGAACAGCAGCACCTGCAGGATGTCGCCCTTGGCAAAAGCGCCGACGACGCTGTCGGGAATGATGTTGAGAACGAAGTCGACCGATTTGTGCGCTTCGGCTTCCTTGACGTACTTCGCTACCGCCGCCGCATCCGGATGTGCCGACAATCCATGTCCGACCTGCAGCAGGTTTCCCATGATGAGGCCGAGGATCAGCGCAAAGGACGAGACGACTTCGAAGTAGACCAGCGCCTTGACGCCGACGCGGCCAACCTTGCGGGCATCCTGGATGTGCGAAATGCCGGAGACCACGGTGCAGAAGATGATCGGTGCGATCACCATCTTGATCAGGCGGATGAAGCCGTCGCCCAGTGCCTTGATCCAGTCGTTGGTTGCAAATGACGGCCATAGCCAGCCGACGATGACGCCGAGGACGATCGCGATCAGAACCTGAACATAGAGGACGGTATACCAGGGCTTTGCGGCGCGCTCGGGCGCCTTGGTGGCAATCGTTGCCGACATGGGTCACTCCGCGATGTTGCGCGGGGCGCGCTGAACTGGTCCGCCCCCGGACACATCAGCCAATCAGACCCTTAAGCGAAGTCAATGGCGCGCATGCAACATCAGGGCTCGAACGACGCTGGTCGGATCGGCGTCACGCCAGCCAGCGGGCGATCCGTGCCACGGCTTCATGCATCTCTTCGCTCGACCGCGAATAGCAAAAGCGAACGAAGGAACGCCCGTGCACGGGATCGAAATCGACGCCAGGCGTCGCGGCGACACGCGCCTGCTCCAGCATCCGCTTGGTGAAGTCGAAGCTGTCATCCGTGAATTTCGAGACGTCCGCATAAAGATAGAAAGCCCCGTCAACCGGCAGGAACTCGGTCAGCCCCGCCTTCGGCAATCCTTCGGTCAGGATGCGGCGGTTCTCCTCGTAGCCGTGCTTGATGATCTCCATCTCGGCTCGCCCATCGAGCGCTGCTTCGGCGGCGATCTGCGACAGCGTCGGCACCGAGATCGAGAGGTTCTGCTGGAGCCGTTCGATCGGCCGCACCAGCGGTTCGGGCAATACCATCCAGCCGACCCGCCAGCCGGTCATGCAGAAATATTTCGAGAACGAATTGATAACCAGCGCATGGGGCGACAGTTCGGCGGCCGTCACCGCCGGGAATGCGTAGTCGAGACCGTGATAGATCTCGTCGGAGATGAAGCGGATACCTTCGCTTTCCGCAGCCGCCATCAGGCCCGCCAGCGCCTCGCGCGACATCATGGTCCCGGTCGGATTGGCCGGGCTTCCGACCAGCACGCCCTTCAGCGGCGTCTTGCGATGTGCCGCGAGCAACATGTCGCCGGTGAGCGCGTGACGGGTTTCGCCAGTCGTCTCAATCAGCACCGGCTCGCAGCCGAGAGCAGTGAGGATGTGCCGATACGGCGGATAGCCCGGCACGGTCACCGCGACCCGATCGCCCGGCTCGAACATCGACAGAAATGCCAGGATGAAGCCGCCGGACGATCCGGTGGTGACGACAATCCGTTCCGGATCCACCGTACAGTTGTACGTCTCCCGGTAATGCCGCGCGATCCGCGCCCGCAGCGACGGAATGCCGAGCGCCGAGGTGTAGTCGATCCGCCCGACCTCGAGCGCCGCCTTCGCGGCGGAGATCGCGACCTTCGGCGCCGACGCCGAAGGCTGGCCGACTTCCATATGGATGACATGGCCGCCGGCCTCCTCGATGCGCGCGGCAGCCGCCATGACGTCCATCACCATGAAAGGCGGAACCTCGCTGCGGCCGGCAGCGGTCAAGAGGCGTTTTGTCCTATCGGTCAGTGTCGCATCGAGCATGGAAATCTGTTACGTGACCGGCGCTGGAAACAGGGGAATTGACGAGATGATGCGCCGCTCTCTCGCCGTATTCCAAGGTTTGGTAGGGCATATATGGTATTCGAACGCCGGCCAATGGCTAACGACAGGCATTCTGCGATCCGTCCCTTGCGCCGCGGCTACCTCGCGCGATTGACCGCCGGTTTCGTTGCATTTGCGTTGGCGGTCGCGCCGCTGGCGGCGCACGCGCAGGAGAATTCCGAGAAGAAGGGCCCCCGCCTGCTGCGGGATACCGAGATCGAGCAATTGCTGCGCGACTACGCGCGTCCGGTCCTGCGCGCCGCCGGCCTCGAAAAGCAGAACATCCAGGTCTCGATCATCAACGATCCGAGTTTCAACGCCTTCGTCGCGGACGGTCGGCGCATCTTCGTCAATTACGGCGCGTTGATGCAATCGACGACACCGAACCAGCTGATCGGCGTCCTCGCCCACGAGACCGGCCATCTCGCCGGCGGCCATCTCTCGAAACTGCGTTCGCAGCTCGCGCAGGCGCAGACCCAGATGATCGTCGCGATGCTGCTCGGCGTCGGCGCCATGGTTGCGGGCGGCGGCCGCAACAGCGGCAGCACCAATGCGGGCCTCGCTGCCATCGCCGGGCCGCAGGAAATGATCCGCCGCAACCTGTTGTCCTATCAGCGCCAGCAGGAAGAGAACGCCGACCGCGCCGGCGTGCGTTTCCTTAACGCGACCGGCCAATCCGCCAAGGGCATGTACGAGACCTTCCGCCGGTTCACCGACGAAAGCCTGTTCAGTTCGCGCGGCGCCGATCCCTATTTGCAATCGCACCCGATGCCGGCCGATCGCGTGGCCGCGCTGGAAGCGCTGGCCAAGACCAGTCCGTACTGGGACAAGAAGGACGATCCGGCCCTTCAACGGCGCCACGACATGATGCGAGCAAAAACCTCCGGATTCATGGAGCGCCCGGAGACCGTGTATCGGCGCTACCCGCTATCCGACACCAGCTTGCCGGCGCGCTACGCCCGCGCCATTTCCACTTATCTCCATGGCGATCCGCGCTCGGCGCAGGCCCAGATCGAAACGCTGATCCAGACCGAGCCCCGCAATCCGTATTTCTATGAACTGAAAGGCCAGGCCCTGCTGGAGGGCGGCAAGCCGAACGACGCCATCGCCCCGCTGCGCAAGGCGGTCGAATTGTCCCATCGTGCCCCGCTCATCGAGATGTTACTTGGGCAGGCACTGGTCGCCACGGATAATAAAGCCTATGCAAACGAGGCGATTTCGATTCTGAAGGCCGCACTGGTACGGGAGACCGAAGCCCCGCTCGGCTATGCACAGCTTGCCATGGCATATGGCCGCAGGGGCGAATATGCGGAAGCGGATCTGGCATCGGCACAGGCGGCCTATTTGCGCGGCGACAGCAAGACGGCGCGGGCGCTGGCAGCACGGGCCAAAACCCGCTTCGCGGTTGGAACTCCAGGCTGGGTCAAGGCCGACGATATCGTCAGTACGAAACATCTATCCGACAAGAACTGACGACAGACATTCGACACACCGATACTCCATACCGGGTATTCCATAGAGGGATTGAACGATGCCTTTTAAACGAACTCTCGCCCCTGCTCTTCTTGCGCTCGCGATCTGCAGCGCACCGCTGGCGGCGTCCGCACAGAATTTCTCGGACGCGCAGCGCGGCGAGATCGAGACCATCATCAAGAATTATCTGGTTACGCATCCCGAAGTTCTCGAGGAAGCATCGGCCGAGTTGAGCAAGCGGCAACAGGCTGCCGAAGCCGAGAAGCACGCCAATGCCGTCGCCGAGAATGCGAAGACCCTTTTCAACTCGCCGCGCGGCGTCACCCTCGGCAACCAGAACGGCGACGTCAATTTCGTTGAGTTCTTCGATTACAACTGCGGCTACTGCAAGCACGCCATGGGCGATATGCTTTCGCTGCTGAAATCCGATCCGAAGCTGCGGGTTGTGCTGAAGGAATTCCCGGTGCTTGGACCGGGTTCGGTCGAAGCCGCTCAGGTTGCGGTCGCGGTCCGCATGCAGGATCCGGGCGGCAAGAAGTATCTCGACTTCCACCAGAAGCTATTGGGTGGACGCGGACAGGCCGACAAGGCTCGCGCGCTGGCCGCGGCGAAGGACGCCGGTCTCGACGTCGCCCGTATCGAGAAGGATATGAGCAGCCCCGAAGTACGCGCGACAATCGAAGAAAACTTCAAGCTCGCCGAATCGATGGGCATGAACGGCACGCCGAGTTACGTGATCGGCAAGCAGGTCGTCGTCGGCGCCGTCGGTCTTGACGCACTCAAGGAAAAGATCGGCTACGCCCGCTGCGGCAAGGCGACCTGCTGAGATTCACAGCACTAAAATTTCTTTTTCCATTCGGAACAAATCGAACCCGACTGCATCGCGCAGTCGGGTTTTTCGTTTGAACCGTCGTGCGTCGAATCCATCTCGCGAATTGCAGGAACATCGCGCATTCCCTCCCGTTGTCACGCGGGCAGTGCGAAGAAGAGGAGACGAAGATGAACAAGCGATTGTTCCTGTCTGCGGCGGCGGCCGCATTGATTGCTGGAACTGGCGCCGCAAGCGCCCAGGGAACGATGAATCGCGATACGCCGTCGGCGACGCAGCAGGCACCGTCGAGCGAACGCGCCCCTGGCGCCAAGACGCCGATGAACCACGGCGGCAATTCGGAAATGAAGGCCAACGAGCCGGCACAACCTTCGCGCGCCGGCGAGAGCAATCAACGCGCGCAAGACAATAAAATGCAGCCCAATCGATCCGCTCAGGAGAACAACGGAAAAGGTGACAAGGGCACGATGCGGTCTGAAGGCGAACACGCCACGGACCAGAAGAACATGAAGGCCGAAGAACACACCGGCAAGGACAAGAGTATGAAGGTCGAGGAGCCCAACGGCCGCACCAATGCCGCGACGAAAAATTCGGAGAGCAAGACGCAAACCACAGGTCAGGCCGGCGCGGGTGCGAAACTATCGACCGAACAGCGCACCAAGATCACGACCGTGATCAGGGAGCAGAAGGTGCAGCCGGTGACCAACGTCAACTTCTCGATCTCGGTCGGCACGCGGGTGCCGAGGTCGGTGCACTTCCATCCGTTGCCGGCGGAAATTATCACCGTCTATCCGGACTGGCGCGGATATGAATTCTTCCTCGTCCGCGACGAAATCATCGTCGTGAACCCGCAGACGTTCGAGATCGTGGCCGTGCTGGAAGCCTAGTCGCGAATGGTCCAGGACCGCGTTCGACACATGATTCCAAGGGCCCCGCTCGCGGGGCCCTTGATCTATTCGTTAACAGTGGTTAACGAGGCAATTCTTGGCCTTCCACATGGTTTTTCATGAGTTGGCTGAACCGTTTGAGGGGTAGCTGGCGGGGTTCGGACTTCCCCTGCGACCTCAGGTTACCTATAAACGCGGGGAACCGGCGCCCCGCGCCGCTCCCAGATATCTCGGAATCCGGATGGCGAAGACAGTTTACGTGCTGAACGGCCCGAACCTCAACCTGCTCGGAACCCGCGAACCGGAGACGTATGGGCACGCGAGGCTCGCGGATGTCGAGAAGCTTTGCAGCGAGACGGCCGCGCGCTACGGGCTTGCCGCCGATTGCCGCCAGTCCAATCGCGAAGGCGAACTGATCGATTTCATCCACGAAGCGCATGCGAAGAAAGCCGTCGGAATCATCATCAATGCCGGCGGCTATTCGCACACGTCGATCGCCCTGCACGATGCGCTGGTGGCCGTGAAAATCCCGACCGTCGAAGTTCACATCAGCAACATTCACGCGCGAGAAGAATTCCGCCATCACTCCTTCACCGCCAAGGCCGCGTTCGCGTCCCTGTGCGGTTTCGGAATCGATGGCTATCGACTTGCTATCAGCGGCCTTGCCGCAAAAATCGGCGCCGCGTCACAGGCGTGACGTCTCGCCCATCCCCTCGACAGAAAGTTTCGGAATAACAGCATGGCGCGACAGCCCGAAGATTCACCAGCAGCCAAGCCCGTGCCGGGCAGCGACAGCGCATTGATCCGCGAACTGGCAACGCTGCTCGATGAAACCAAGCTCACCGAGATCGAGATCGAGCGCGACGGATTGCGCGTTCGCGTCGCGCGCAACGTCAGCATCGCTGCAGCCATGCCGGTTGCAACCGGGCATGCTGCAGCCGCGCCGGCGGCATCGGCAGCGGCCGCGCCGCCCGCCGATATCACGAAGCATCCCGGCGTTGTTCCCTCGCCGATGGTCGGCACCGCCTATTGGGCGTCGGAACCCGGCGCGAAGCCGTTCGTCGACGTCGGCAGCAAGGTCAAGATCGGCGACACGCTGCTGATCATCGAAGCCATGAAGACGATGAATCAGATTCCTTCGCCGCGCGCAGGCACGGTGACGCAGATTCTCGTCGAAGACGGCCAGCCGGTCGAATTCGGCGAACCCCTCATCATCATTGAATAGTTCGATCGGATCCAGGCGCCGCGATGTTCGATAAAATCCTGATTGCCAATCGCGGCGAAATCGCCTTGCGCGTGTTGCGCGCCTGCAAGGAGCTGGGCATTGCGACCGTCGCGGTGCATTCCACCGCCGATGCCGACGCCATGCATGTGCGCCTCGCCGACGAGAGCGTTTGCATCGGCCCGCCGCCGTCGAAGGACAGCTATCTCAACATTCCGAACCTGCTCGCCGCGTGCGAGATTACCGGCGCCGATGCGGTCCATCCGGGCTACGGCTTCCTGTCCGAAAATGCGCGGTTCGCGGAAATCCTCGCCGAGCACAATCTGGGATTCATCGGTCCCAAGGCCGAACACATCCGCCTGATGGGCGACAAGATCGAAGCCAAGAAGACTGCAAAACGGCTTGGCATTCCCGTCGTGCCCGGCTCCGATGGCGCGGTCGGCCCGGAAGACGATGCCATGGCAATCGCGGAGTCGATCGGCTTTCCGGTGCTGGTGAAAGCAGCCGCTGGCGGTGGTGGCCGCGGCATGAAAGTCGCGCAGACGGCCGACGACCTGATGCTGGCGCTGTCGACCGCCGGCAGCGAAGCCAAATCGGCCTTCGGCGATGCGTCGGTCTATCTCGAGAAATATCTGCAGAAGCCACGCCACATCGAAATCCAGGTGCTCGGTGACGGCCGCGGCGGCGCCATTCACTTGGGAGAGCGCGACTGCTCACTGCAGCGCCGCCACCAGAAGGTCTGGGAAGAAGGCCCCTCGCCGGTGCTGAGCCCCGCGGCGCGCGCCAGGATCGGCGGGATTTGCGCCAAGGCGATGCAGGACATGCAATACCTCGGCGTCGGCACCATCGAATTCCTCTACGAGGATGGCGAGTTCTACTTCATCGAAATGAACACGCGCATCCAGGTGGAGCACCCGGTCACCGAGATGATCACCGGTATCGATCTGGTGCTGGAGCAGATCAGGATCGCGGCCGGCGGCGACTTGCCGGTGACGCAGGAGCAGATCGTCATCAACGGCCACGCCATCGAGTGCCGCATCAATGCGGAAAATCCGGAGACCTTCCGGCCGTCTCCCGGCAAGATCCTGCAATACCACCCGCCCGGCGGCCTCGGCGTCCGGATCGATTCGGCGGTGTATCAGGGCTACGTCATCCCGCCCTACTACGACTCGCTGGTCGGCAAGCTCATCGTCCACGGCAAGACCCGCGCCGAATGCCTGATGCGGCTGCGGCGCGCGCTCGACGAAATGGTCGTGGACGGAATCGAGACCACGCTGCCGCTATTTCGAGCCCTGGTGCGAAACCCCGACATCATCGACGGCGACTATCACATCCACTGGCTAGAACAGTATCTGGACACCGCCAAGGCTTCGTCAAAATAAGCCTTCTCGGTGCGGAACCTTTGGTCAAACAGTGCTTTAATACCTGCCGGATGACATCCGATGCGGGGCCGCCTTGACGCCAATTCCACCGACCAGACCTTTTGCGGCAAGCTGAGATGCTTGTAACGGTCGACGCTACGCGACGCCGCCGGCTCACACAGATCATCCTGCTCGTGGCGGGACTGTTGGTGCTCGTCGCCATCAGCGCTGCCTCGATCATGCTCGTCGACAAAGCGCGCGATGACAGCTCGCTCGTGGTTCATACCGTTGAGGTGGAGAATCAGATCTCGGGCGTCCTGCTCGAAATCCACCGGGCCGAGAGCGCCGTCCGCGGCTATCTGCTGATCTCCGAGCCGGCATTCCTGACCCAGTACGAAACTGCGGTCATTGCCAGCCGCGGCACGGTCAACAGACTGCTCGGGCTGACGTCCGATAACCCGGTTCAAATCGCCAACGGCAACGAACTGAAGGCGGCGGTCGAAAAGCGTCTGCGAGAATTCAGTGCAGAGATGGCGCGCCTGAAGGACAACGACCGCCAGGGCAGCATCGATCTGCTGCGTACCGCGCGTGTCGCCGCCACAACGCAACGCATAACGGAAATCACCGACGCGATGCGCCGCGAGGAAGATCGCCTGTTCGCCGCACGGACGATTTCGGCCGATCGCAGCCAGGCACTCGCCTCCGTAGTCACGATCGCGGGCTCCGGCCTGGTGATCGCCCTCGCGGGTCTTTCGATCTTTCTGGTACGGCGATCGTCACGCGCCCGCGACGAGGCAGAAGCGCAACTGCGCGACAACAACCTCAATCTCGAAACGACGGTAGACGAACGCACCGCCGATCTGCGCGAAGCGAACGAGGAGATTCAGCGCTTCGCCTATATCGTCAGTCACGACCTGCGTTCGCCACTGGTCAATATCATGGGGTTCACCAGCGAACTCGAAGAACTCCGCAACGACATCTTCCGGCGCATCGCGTCTCTCAGCCGTGCTGCATCGCCCGACACTCTGGCGCCGGAGAATGTCACCGATTCCGCCGAGCCGGTTCTCGACGGGCCGGACGCGAAGCTTTCAGAGGATTTCAACGAGGCACTTGGATTCATCAAGTCGTCCATCGGCAAGATGGATCGCCTGATCACCGCGATCCTCAATTTGACACGCGAAGGACGCCGCGAATTCAAGCCGGAAAAGATCGATGTCCGTGAATTGATCGAGACCATCGTGGCGACGGTGGCGCATCAGGCCGCAGAGGCCGATGCGCAAATCCGCGTGCAGCCGTTGCCCGACATTGTCAGCGACCGGCTGGCGCTGGAGCAGATCTTCTCCAATCTCATCGATAATGCGCTGAAGTACCTCAAGACCGGCGTGCCCGGCGATATTTCCATCAGCGGCCGCACCAAGCTGGGATTCGCCATCTTCGAGGTGACCGACAACGGCCGCGGTATCGACGCCAAGGACCATCAGCGTATTTTCGACCTGTTCCGCCGCGCCGGAACGCAGGACAAGCCCGGCCAGGGTATCGGTCTCGCCCATGTCCGTGCCCTTGTCCGACGCCTGGGCGGCACCATGTCCGTCACGTCGGAACTTCAGGCCGGCAGCACTTTTACCATAACGCTGCCCCTCAAATGGACCCTCAGCACCCGAGGCAAGAACGCATGAGCACACCTGTCACCATCATCATGATCGAGGACGACGAAGGTCACGCGCGTCTGATTGAGAGGAATATACGGCGCTCCGGTGTCAACAACGAGATCAGGCCGTTCACAAATGGTACAGAAGCGATCGAATACCTGTTTGGTCCGGATGGGACGGGATCGGCGCACAAGAACGAAGCCCTGCTCGTGTTGCTCGATCTCAACCTGCCCGACATGTCCGGAATCGATATTCTGCGCCGGGTGAAAGAGAATCGTTTTCTGAAGTACGCGCCGGTCGTCGTTCTGACCACCACCGACGACGAACATGAGATCAAGCGATGCTACGAATTGGGATGCAACGTCTACATCACGAAACCGGTTAACTACGAGAGTTTCGCCAACGCCATTCGCCAACTCGGTCTGTTTTTCTCCGTCATTCAGGTCCCGCAAGCCACGACATGAGCCTCGATAATCCCCGCCTTCTGTATGTGGACGACGACGAGGCCCTTGCCCGCCTGGTCAGTCGCGGCCTCGCGCGGCAAGGCTTCGATGTCGTGCATGCGAATAACGGCGAAGCGGGCCTCGCGCGGATCGCCGAAGGCGGTATCGATGTGATCGCGCTGGATCAGTACATGCCCGGTCTCGACGGCCTCGAGATCCTCGAACGGATTCGTGCGATTCCCAATGCTCCGCCCGTCGTGTTCGTCACCGCCTCGCAGGACAGCAA
>Ga0007871_1000235_pt1 | contig 14729 bp, 18 predicted proteins | sample CryBogCBH08Jun09_FD_71208 | JGI IMG/M metagenome (GOLD analysis project Ga0007871, IMG submission 71208) | Freshwater microbial communities from Crystal Bog, Wisconsin, USA - CBH08Jun09 | ecosystem: Environmental > Aquatic > Freshwater > Lake | place: Crystal Bog, Wisconsin, USA | collected...
GTAGTCCCATACCCGTGCTTTCCTGCCAAGTAGGATGTGATCCGTTCCATGCACTCAAAATCGTATTTGGTCGTGATTTTTGGAATGTAGTCAAGGAACTCCAGCTGTTCGACTAGGTCGTGGTCAAGCGCCATCATGTTTCCGAAGCATCCCGTCTTTGTGGTTGTCAGCATTGATGTGCGCTCACTCTCGGGCAGAATCCGTGCATACCCTTCGTCGTTTCGCGGACGGTCGAGTCCAGGTTCGTTGAAGTGATATATGAACTGGAAGCGGTCGACGGGCTCAACGGGGCGCGTCAGTACCACGCTGTCGTGTAGGATAAAGGCCTGATCCGCGTAGCGATTGTGGTGGAACAGATGCAGGCATCCCCATGTAGAAAAGTATGGGTTCTCGACCACCTGTGTGTGCGTGTCGAATACATGGGACAATGTGCTCCCCTTTGCAAGGGCAATGACCACAGGTGCTGTTGGGTAGACATGCCGTATACTTTCGATGCACCGCAACAGAATGCGCAGATGGTCGGGGGTTTCAAGCTTCGACGGGATCATGAAGCATATCGATTTAGGCGAGGCCGAGGACATTGAGTAATGCCAGGAATTTCGCTCGGACATAATTGCGCAGCGGCGGCGCAGGGGGTTGGACTGGGACTTCGAGATGTGCGGGCAAATGGGTACGCTACATGTCCGTTTGATGAAATGAACTCGAGCTACGAAGGGATGGTTCAATGCATCAAGGAGGACTTTGCCCATTTCACAGACCCGACATACCTAAAGCTCATCGACCATCCGAACGACTGTGCATACTATCCAGGCGAGACCCTGTTGTATAACACTCGCTACGGGTTCATCTTCAATCACGAGTCTCCAGGTCATGCGGACTTGTACAAGACACAGGCATGGCCAGGTGGAAAGTTTCATTACATAGACAATTCCTTCAAGAACTTTCGCGATCGATACGACAGGCGCATCGAGAACTTCAGGGCATATTGCTCTGGGGGAGGTGCCGTAACGCTCCTTCTTTCGAGTCACCCTCGATCGTTTGACGACTTACTGGGCCACCTGCAATCCCGATACCCGTCGACATCCTTCACGGTTCACCGTTTCGACATCAACAACCTTGCAGCTTGGTCCTATCACATGGACCTCATGCGTAAAATAACTTGACCAGCTTGGTCATCAACTCGCCTTCACGGATTCGATTGGTCGCGTCCAGCTGCTTCAGACGAATATGAAAGTAGTCGGGGGGCAGCTGGGCAACGTGCACATCGAACATCCTGTAGTCGAACATATCAAATCGCCCAAAGTGGGTTCGCGGAACGTCGATGAGTGCGCGCCCAAAGGACACGTCATCCCATTCAAAGAACCCGGGTCCAGGTAGACAGACAATGTCCCTTCGCGCAAGCAACAACTCTGCGACATCGCGTGTCATGCAGATACCCGCGCCCGAAATACCGTCTCCCATGAAAATGCCAGCAAAAAGCCGCGTTGGTGGACACGCATTCAGGCGGTCGATCAAGCGTGAAAAGATCCAAAACGACGACAAGTTCGTACGAACCACGTGTGTATACGACGAACTCTGCAGAAAGTATTCAATGGCTCCTAGTGTCTTATGGCGAATTGTCTGGAACGATTCTTCACCTGGAAGACGCAGGATGTCCCCGTCCAACCACGGCTCCTTGACAGGATGATGTTCGATAAAGAAGGAGTCGATACTTGGATGTGTGTGCATATACGACCTCCACGCGTCCCGTAGCCCGTCGTACGCGGCCTCCCCCGCACTCGAGAGGACGAGGACGAGGATCCGCATTGTATAGTGAAACCTACTTTCACTGGGTCCAAATAAACTACACAAATGAACTGGACTGCAGAGGATGTCATTTGTACCGACAAGTACTTGGAGGCCTTTCCCACCGAGTACCACAAGACAGACTGTCTTCGGTACAAGACTCCTATCGTTTGGAGGGGGTCTGTTCGTGTTCCCACGACTGAGTTCAAGAACCGCAGGATCTGTGGTCACTCGGACTTTCCAGTGACCGATGAGATCGTGGACACGTATCCGACGGGAAGCTGGTGGGGTGTGAACGCAGAGTCATCGCGTGTTCACGGCTTGCCACTGGGCGTGACGAACAACACGGACGAGAGCGAAGTCCACCGAATCTTTGGAAATGTCGATGTCATGGTGGAGGTCGCCAAGGAACCCAGAATCATGAAGGGGTTGCTGTATGCGAACTTTGTGGTCGACAACCACCCCTCGCGCGGCCCTCTGCTGGAGTTTGCCAAGACACAGCCGTGGATTACCGTTGGCAGTCCAGATCAGACGATGGAGGGCCGCCGCGCCTTCTTGCGCGAGGTTCGCACCCATTCGTTCGTCCTGTGTCCCCCGGGCGGCGGGATTGATACGCACCGACTTTGGGAGACCTTGTACATGGGCAGCATTCCCATTGTGAAGAGGGACAATGCCCACGCAGGGTGGACCGACCTGCCGATTCTGTTTGTGGATTCGTGGGACGAGGTGACAGAGGAGCGCCTCATCTCTGAGCAGCGGCGAATCGAGTCAACGGAGTGGAACATGGAGAAGCTGAAAGTGGGATACTGGATTCGCAAGATACAGGAGAGTCCAATGAAGATTGGAACTGTGGTCACGGCAACGGACCTGAACCCGCTGTATTCCGACTTTATTCCCAGCTTCATCAAGGCATGGAAAGCTGTGCTGCCCGAGGCCGATGTACATATCGTCTTGGTGGCTGAGGAAATTCCCGACTCCCTGGAGGACTGGTCGTCTCACCTGATTCTGTCCAAGCCCATTCCAGGTATGCTCACAGCCTTCCAGGCGCAGTGCATCCGTCTGCTGTATCCCCGCGAAGTTGCACGCGATGAGGGTGTGTTGATTACCGACATGGACATGCTGCCTGGAAACCGAAGGTACTACGTGGAAGGTGCTGCCCGCGGAGACTCGGAGTCCTTCGTGGTCTATCGCGATGTCTGTTTCCCCGGTGAGATCGCCATGTGCTACAATGTGGCGCATCCAAAGACATGGGCATCCATGTTCGGGACCGAGGAGTCGAGTGTGATCCTGCAGCGCTGGTATAGCGGAACCAACTATGATGGTCGGCATGGTGGTGTGGGATGGGGCACGGACCAGATTGTGTTCAAGAAGATCTTCGACCAGTGGACTGGGCACAAGGTGGTGTTGAACGACGGGCTAACCAAATTCACCCGCCTTGATCGCATTCATCCGCGAAACTTTACGAACAAGGTCCAGCTTCGCAACACCCTGCTGCTAGGATACTTTTGTGACTACCATTGCCTTCGACCGTACTCCGAGAACAGGGAAATTAACGACTTTATTGTTTCGTGCCTACAAGAGAAAACATGGTGAACGCCTTCTCCTTTTGTTTGTACGGCCCGACGAAGGTCTTTTACCACCAAGGATTCCTCGAAAACGTACAATTGATCAAGACGCACTATCCAGGGTGGGTCGTCTATGCCTACCTGGGGTCTGACACGGAGCCCGAGTTCAAAGCCAGTTTGCTCGCAGATCCCGTGGTTCGCGTCCGAGACACGGGCATTGTTGGCCCAAAGAACATGATTCATCGGTTCTTTGCAATCGACGAACCCGATGTGGACGTCTGCTTCTTCCGAGACGCAGACAGTCGTATTCACTGGAAGGATCGGTGGGCAATTAACGGTTTTCTGAAGTCGAACTATGCATGCCACATCATCCGCGACAACCCCGAGCACACCGCCCGAATCATGGGGGGTTTATGGGGACTTCGAAAGGGGGCGATCGGGTCGATACGCGATCTGTTTGCGAGGTGGAGACCTGTGCACGCAGGATCTGGTAGTCCGTCTGATCCAGAAGGGTTCGGCGTCGATCAGAACTTCATAGTCCTCGTCGTCTACCCTCTTGTCACGCGCAACGCCCTCGTTCATTTTTCCAACAGTCGATTTTTTCGGGGCGAGACGAATCTAGTTCCGTTCCCATTTGACTATACAAACGACATCTACTGTGGACGGTACCAGCAAGGGCCCTTTGTTGATGGTCGTGCTCCTAGCGGCCCGATGTCACTCGTAAAAATTCCCATCCATAGACAATGAAGCAGCAAACTGTCGGCTCTCGTCGCAAGGTATGGAATGGAACGGCAATCAAGACCCCTGGCGGTCTCACGCGCAAGGACCTGACGCAGAACAAGCACGGTCGCATCGTATCTCGTAAGCGTGCAGCTCGCGCTCGGTCGGGTCGTGCCTTTACGCGCCGTCACAAGTAGATTTTTTAACACGCATGAACAATGGCATTCGCGGCGTTGCCCCTTGCGAGTCTCCTCGGGCAAGGAATCCCACTTGGAGTCACTGCATGGCTGTATATGCAGGGCAAGACGAATGCAGACGGTTCAACCCCAATGGCCGTAAGCGGCATTCGGGCTGAACTGAACCAGGCACTGAAGGTAGAGTATGCGGCATTTGCAGCCGCAGATCGTGCGGTGATTAAAGCGGCTCTGGAGGCGGAAATGTTCGCTTGGCAGAACGAACGGTACAGGGCCGATGCACCGTCGCTTGGGTCTCGGGTACTCCGAGGAACGGCGGCTCTGATTGCGGCTCCGATTACAGTTCCAGTGGCGGGTGTGGCATGGCTTTACAATAGTGCCAAGGCTGCACTGAAAGAACGGAGCGAGAAGGCGGCGGCGGCAAAAGCTGAGACCAAACGCTTGGCGGCGGTGGCGGCGGAGGCAGAAGAGAATGCGAGGCCACTGAGAGAAGCAGCCGAAAGGGCACGGATCGAAGCTGAGAGAGCAGCGTCAGATGCCGCGAAGATCAAGTTCGATGCAGAGGTGGTGGCGGCGGGGGCAGAGCACGCGAGGCTGCTGGCGGAAGCAGCGAAAGCTAACAGAACCAAAGCGGAGGCGGCGGCAGCGGAGGCAGAGGCGGAGAGCAGGGCGGCGGCGGCGAGGGCGGCAGCGGCGGCATCTGAAGCAGCCACGTCCGAAGCAGAAGGGAAGAAGGCAGACGCCAAACTGAAGGCCGAAGAAGCAAATGCAGCCATCGCAGAGATGCTTAGGGCGCGCGCGGCGGCGGACGAGGCAGCGGCAACGGAAGCGGCGGAACAGGCGGCGACGGAAGCGGCTGCGAAAGCGGCACGCGAAGCAGCGGAAGCAGAGAGGGTTCGGGCCACGGAAGCAGGGGAGAAGGAGGCGGCAGCAGCCGCTGCTGCAGCAGCACAAGAAGCTGCAGCTGCTGAGGCCAAGGCAGCAGCGGAGGCAGCGGAGGCAGCGGAGGCCCAAGCGCAAAGGCTGGCGGCGTCGGTTGACCTCGAGGAGAGGGAGAGGAGGGATCGGGCGTTGGCGTCGGTGCAGCTGAACGGACGGCGGCTGCCAGGGCTGCCAAATCAGTTCGGGAAAGAGCCGACTCCAGAAGAGGTGCAGGCTTCGGCGGCCGCGGTTCCTACGCCCTTCGCGCCCGAGGCTCCTCCTCCTGTATTCACATTACCAAGCTCTCCTCCGTCCCCGCCTCTCCTACCTCCTTTCCCCGCGGCTGCTGCAGATGCGGCACTGCCTCCTACTGCGGAAGCGCCCGCTCCAGCGCCAGCGCCACCTCCTCTTGTGGTTCCTGCTGCTGCTCCGAGACAGAGTCCCCCAGGCGCAAGCCCGTTCGCGGGTCCGCCCGCCCAAGGCTTCCAGTTTCCTATTCGGCCCAGTGCATTCGAAGAAGCAGACCAAGTGCGGGCGAAGTACAAGGGGAAATCAAAGAAGGATCTCGAAAAGATGCGCGCTCTTGCAGAAGCGCAATCAATCGCGGCACGTACTAGTGATGCCAAAAAGACGGCACAACACGAGATAGATACCATAAACAAAGCCATCGCCGCTCTTCCGCCTAGCGGCAACGGCCGTCGCAGCACCTCTCGGAAGCGCAAGGGTGGCAAGAGGCGTCGGGTGCGTAATTCGACTTTCAGAAGACATCGTAAGCATTGATAAACCATGTCGGACGATCTGGTTGTTGCCAAGACTGTCCAGACTGCCCCGATCCGTATCCTTGCCGAGGGCCTGAAGTCCATGCTGGTGGAGATGAGCTTGGTCTTTGACAAGGATGGGATCCGCATGATTGCCATGGACAACACACGCACAGTCTTGACGCACATGCGCCTGCATGCGTCCAAGTTTGAGCACTACGAGTACAACCACACTGCCCCGAAGTTGGACGTGGGTCTGAACACGGACCACTTTTACCGAATTGTCAAGACTGTAACGAACGATGATACCATTACCTTTTCAGTCTCCAAGTCGGAGTCCAACCACCTGTGCATCACGCTGGAGAACGGCGAGAAGAAGCGCCGTATCCGCAACAAGCTGAACCTGCTGGACCGCGACGAGTCCGACATCAACATGCCCGAGACGGAGTTCGCCACGCGCATCACGATGCCTTCCATGGATTTCCAAAAAATCTGTCGTGACATGACGCTGCTCTCGGCCAAGACCGTGGACATCAAGAACGTCGGGTCCACGCTGACCTTCACCTGCAAGGGTCCGTTTGCAAGCCAGACGGTGACCATGGGAGACTCAACCTCAGACATTGCCATTGACAAGCAGAAGCCCGATGAGATTGTCTCAGGCACGTTCTCCCTGCCGCACCTGGTCCTGTTCACCAAGTGCTCCAATCTGTCGAACAACCTGGAGGTGCATATGAAAAATGACTGGTTCCTGATGATCCGCTACGTCATTGCGAATCTGGGCGACATCAAGCTGTGTTTGATGCCTTGTAGCTCATAGATTCACTCGGGATTCGCGGTGTACCACGCCGCCGCCTCGTCGAGCTCCTCGTACGTGGGGTCGAACTCACACAGGTACCGAATCGTCTGAGTGAATCCAGATCCGCTAGAATTCCCCCCGTAGGTGCCTCGGCCCGTCTTTTTGGCGCGGTAGTTTTCAATCTTTATCCTGATTGAAGCCGTGTCTTCTACGTCGTACGGGATCGTGTGGTCCTTCTTGCGCGACCCAGTTGCCCGCCGCTCTTCGTCCTTTTTCATCGCCGCGTAGCAGGCAATGTTCATGAGGTTCGTGAAGACCCGGTCAGTCCGCGGAAACCGCAGCTTGCGCTGGAGCGCCGCCTGCACTCGCGTCACCTTTGACAAGCGGACGCGGAGGCGGTTCTTTGCGGCAACCGCGTCCATGCCATTCTTGAGAAGATAGGTGATGGCAGCGTCCCTTGCCGCATTACGCTCGGTCTCGGACAGTTGCTTACGAAAGACGAGGAAGTAGGTGACCACCGCGTCCTCGTCAAACGGAGTGTAGACGAGGGCGGGCGGGGCGGCGGCGTGGTTGTTGGCGATGAAGGAACAGATGGAGGTAGGCATGGTAGAGGTGGTGATGCTTATGTGTGCTTGGCGGGGACACTACCGCTATGTTTTTGGCCCAACGAATCCGTTTTCAACCATTGAAAAACGGAATGTCCTTCTCAACACCACAACAATCCCAATGCCACCGCTGAAGTTTGTTGACCTCTGCTGTGGAATTGGAAGCTTTCACCACTCACTTGCTGCCGAGGGCATGGAGTGTGTGATGGCGTGCGACATTGACCCTTCTGCCCGCAAGACATACAAGGCCAACCATGGAATCGAGCCGCTCGGTGACTTGTACGCCATCGACCCTGCTGCCGTTCCTCCGTTTGATGTGTGTTGTGCTGGTTTCCCTTGCCAGCCCTTCTCCAATGCGGGTCAGCACATGGGGTTCGAGGACACGCGCGGCGTCCTGTTCTTTCAAATCATGAAGCTGGTACACCACCACAAGCCCAAGTACCTATTCTTTGAGAATGTCCCTGCGTTGCTGAGTCACGATGGGGGCAAGACATTTGCCGTCATCACGCACACGATGCAGGAGGCGGGGTACGAGGTGGCATACACCAAGGTCACGTGTAGCGACTACGGAATTCCGCAGATGCGGAAGCGAGTCTTGTTGGTGGGCGTGCGTGATGGAGACCCGATGCCCTTGCTCGACTTCCAGCGGTTTGAGCACGAGACGACCATGTCCGAGTACCTGGGCAAACCATTTGAAAAGAAGGTGGCCTACACCATCCGTTGTGGTGGCCGTGGGTCTCCGTATGGCAACAAGCACAACTGGGATGGATACGTGGTTAACGGTGTGGACACGCGTCTCACGCTGGAAGACGGCTTGCGTCTCCAGGGGTTTCCTGCGGGGTTTGAGTTGGTGGGATCGGTGAGTGACAAGTGGCATCAGTTGGGCAATACAATCCCTACCGTGTTTACTCGGATGCTGGCCAAGAACCTTACGCAAGCGCAGCCTGCACCTCCGCAACCAGGTGCTCAAAGCCCAGCTTGAACTGGCGGGCGTCGCGGGCCTTGGGTGTGGCGCAGATCAGCTTGCGCGTGGGACCCTCGTCAAAGGTCTTGGGTGACGGATAGTCGTCCTCCATCGTGGCGTAGAGGAAGAGCTTGGGCGGGTGCTTGTAGGTCCACGCAGTGTCCAGCTTGGCCCGCTCCCGCGATGTGGTCTTCAAACTCATGACCGCGTACTGAGAGATGTGCGTGCCCACCACGGGGTTCCCAAACACAATGTCGGGAATCGTGTCGCCGTCGTTGCGACCCTCGACAATGACGCCGCAGGCATCTACGTGGACCTGGGCCTTAAACGGAATCCCTGCCTCGCGCAGGAGATTTTCAATGTGGGCCTCAAAGAACTTACCACCCTTGGACTGGAAGCAGGAGACGACCTCGTGGAAGAGGGCAGTGACCTCGTCGTCCGTGAAGACGGAGAGTTTGGGATGCGCGGCCCGGAGGCGCGCAATGTGAGCGGCATGCTGTGCAGACTTGAAGGCGGCGTAGGAGGCGAGGATAGATGCGTTGGAGAGTGCCATGGTTGCTGTTGTAGGGACCACGATCGATTCTTCTGGCTCGAACAAATCCGTTTTTCGAAACAACTCCATCAGCACATCCTGAATCAGCGGAACAATGCTAACACGGAGACCCGTGTTGACATTGGCTTTCCACATGGCCGTAGCGATACATTCGCGCAGGGGCACTTCCATTACTTGGTTTCAGGTTTGACGGGTAAGCCGCACTTTCGGCAGCGGCGGTAGGTGCGACGACGACCCCCATTGACTGGTGACGTTTCTGCATCTGCGGCGAAGGAGGAAAGTTCGGGTTTCGCACTTCCTCCGCCACCCGACCCTTTCGCGGGCGCGAGGATATCGTATAACGTTCGTGCATCTGCCTCCGCAACCTTGCCTCCAATGTTCACTGCCTTCCAGAATTCGGGAAAGCTACCTGCCTTTGCGAAGCCACGCGCCTTGGTACCTGACATTCCATTGGTCACATCTCGTTTGGCTTCGATGAACTCTGGTGGTGTCTTGACCTCTTCGCCTTCCTTCGGCGGTTTGAGTGTGAATGCCCACAGATTCTTGGGTTTGTCGGCGAGTTTGGGGTCAAAGATGGGCGCGCGGTCGGTTCCTGCTATGAGGTATGTGGACGTACACCCCAGTCGGTTCAACTCTCCCCACGCCGCAAGCGGTCCGCCGCATTTCCCAGTGTGGTCTGGACCGCACTTGGACGTGTCTACAAACGTAACCTCCTCTGGAGGAAACGCCTTTTCAAGGAATACCTTCTTGGCTTCAACCGAAAACGGGTTTTGGTCTTTGGGAGTTGTCTGCGAAGAGATGAAGATGTATGCCTTTCCATTCAACTCCTTTGCTTTGGCAATCACTTCGCGAATCATGGACTCGTGTCCAATCGTCGGAGGTTGAAACCGCCCTACTGCATACACACACGCCATTGTTCTTTCCACTGAAAAAGCAATGGACCAGGAGACGGCTATATCCATTCTCGTGGTCAGCACCACGATACTCCACGCGTGGTTGGTCTACATGTCCTTTTACTGGATCTCGAACAATTGCGAGTGTGTGTGATTACTTGGGGCGTTGATTGTGAGCCTTGTAGGCAATGTCGGACCCCAGCTTCATCTTCAGGGTTGGGTTGAAGGACTTGTAGTCCGAGAGCTTGGTGGTGGAGTTCCAGACCTTGATGATGTGGAACTGGCCCTTGGGACTGACCGTGACCCCTGAGATGGTCTCGTTCTGTCCCTTCAGGAAGGACTCGGCAATGCAGTGGACCATGCAGTCCACAAACACGGAGTGGGTGTCGCTGGCATCCACCTTCTTGGACCACGCCCCACCCTTGTCATTCTCAACCGCGTCCCAAAGCGGAGGAATGTCGCCTCGCATGAAGAAGAACATACCCGACTCCCACATTTCCTTGGGGATGCCGTCGACGATGGTCCAGAAGTCAGAGACATCCTTGACCTCGAAGACGCGGATGTAGCTTTGCAGAGAGTAGTCATTGTTTGCAGGATCGTGATACCAGAGAGTCCACATTCTGGCAGTCCTCTCTTATCCTTCACCCACGCTATCCGTTTTCTCGTCGCATCCGCTCCTCGTGCGTCGCCACCGCCTTCGCACCACCCACCAAAAACGAATCTATGCAATACCAAGGGAACTTGAGGGTGGGATGGATACTGTAATCAACATCTACAGCAACCGTGCTGCCCTCACTCGCCCCCTTCCAGCCGAGACTGCGGCTCTTCTGCAGAAACTCGCAACCACCTTCCGCCCCGCCTTCCGTCGTCCGATTCGTCGCGAGGCACCTCCTGCCCGCGACGACAACTGGCGCTCCAATGTCCTTGTCGAGGTCGCACGGAAGGTCAGGGACAAGGAAGATCCCGACTACGACGAGATCAACGCCTTCCTCAACAAGTTGTCCAAGCAGACTTACGACAAGCTGGTGACGGCCATCAAGACCAAACTGGCCGCGCGCGACGCCATGTTCCGCTTGCGAATCACCACTCTTCTGTTCGACCGCGGCATCAAGCAGAACTTCTACGCCTCCATGCTGGCCGATGCATACAATGACATTATCAAGTCCCACGAGGATGCTCGCCAGGATCTGGCGGTCCAGATTGGGATGTTCGATACGCTCTACGACACCAACGCGGTGATTCTCGTACCCTCCTCCACGGACCCGACATTCAATGACATGATCATTGCGTGGACCAAACAAAAGGAGACGAAGCGTGGGTTTGCAGTGTACACGGCTGAGCTGTTCACGCGCGGCCTTCTGCCCCCGGGCGTCATGGAAACCATGGTACGCCAAGTGGTGGACGATGCCAAGGAGAGCATGCGCCTGCCAAAGACGCCGCAGGGCGAGGAGCACGTGGACCATCTGGTCCGCTTCTTGGCTGCCATTGCTCCCAAGGTCCGACTTGTGAAGGAGCTGGCCATTGGATTGCTGGCGGTTCCTCGGTCTGAGACGCCGTGTCTCTGTATGAAGTCTCGCTTCAAGCTAGAAGACTGTGCAAAGTAGGTGGCACAGCGTTCAAACGCGACACTTCCAAGACTCGGGGTGTTACAAAATGAGCTGCCCCTCCGCAACAGTCATGGCTGCAGCCGCAAAGATTGCGATCGAGCAGGATCGCCCGATCTATCTTGATTATTTTTCCGATTCGCTTGCCAAGTCCTGCTGCATCGGCGTCCGTGGAGACGAGAAGTGCCTGGTCAAGTCCGACACGGAGTACACCTCTCCCATCGCCTCCATCATGCGCCTGAAGGAGGAGAAGGTCTTTTTGATTCTCACAGAGAACAGCCTGTACGTGGTGTCCGCCGATATTCCTGTTAAACGCATCGTGGCGTCTACTACGGAAGGGACTGCGTAAATGGACTCCATCTCCCCACAGTCGCCAGTTGGCTCCTTTCCTCCCCCGCACCGCATTCTGTACGAATGCATGAATGACCGTTTGACTGCGGATCACTGGGCTGCCTACAAGGTGGCTCATTCGCATCAAGCTGAATTTGAAGAAGTGGACGCAGCCGTCATGAACTCCATCGACGACTTTGCCCCCTGGTTATCCCAATGGATGTCCTTCGCGCCTTCCAAAACCCATATTCGTCTGCGCATCCTCCTGGTGTGGCATGCACACTTCTTGAGCGCGGCCTGCCAGCAGACCCTGCGCCGTTCGTTAGAGCAGCGATCCTTCCGCTGCCGAATCTGGTTTCACATAGAGGAGCCCCTGCTCCAACCTGCAATCGTGAGCCGCTGCAGTGTGACATCCTTTCCTCGATACCTTCACCCGCCCGTGGTTCACGGCACACTCGACACTTCGTATTGGGATGATGCCGCGGCTGCCGAAACGGAATTACAACGGACAAGGGAGTAAAGAGTATGCGCGTATTCACAGATGGATCCTGCCCAAGCAACGGACGCGCAGGTGCTCGCGCTGGATTTGCCGCCTGGTTCCCCGAGCACCCGGAGTGGTCAGAGGGACACCGAGTTCCTGATATCGAAGACCAAACCAACAACCGAGCCGAGCTCTCTGCCATCCGCCTCGCCGTCCAGATTCTGGAGACGCGTGGCTGCTTGGATGAGGACATTGTGGTGTATTCCGATTCGGATTACTCCATCAAGTGCGTGAGCGTGTGGGTGACAGGGTGGATGAGCCGCGGTTGGAAGACATCCGAGGGCAAGCCCGTTCTTCACCGCGATCTCATTGAGGACATCGTGACACGCATGTCCAAGTTCAAGTCTCATCGGTTCGTGCATGTCAGGGCCCACACAGGAGGATCTGATGACCTCTCCATTCAGAACGACAAGGTGGACAAGCTAGCGCGTGAGGCTGTGGACGGAAAGAAGGAGATTGTCGTTCCGCCGCCAACCGCAGAGATTGTCACTGGATGTCCTCTTGCAGTGATGGGGCCTCCCGTGTCTCAGGGGGCTCTGCTGAATTGGGTCCGCGGAAACCTCGACGCATTCGACAGGGACTTGATTGACAAGCACCTGTACAAGGCGTTTCAGGAAATGTGCAAGGCAAAGAATGTGACACTGACCAAAAATGTGAGCCAGCGCACGACCATGTTACGCGCGGAGCTGACCACAGTGTCCATCGAGAAGACGAGTTAAAGATTGGCTGGGTGTAATAACAAATGAGTGTCGTTGCCTACAGCTTCTGGTCTCCTACCTGCGGCCCTTGCAAGCACATCAAGCCCGCGCTGGCCCAGATGGCCGAGGACTTTCCTGCTGTTGTGTGGCAGTCGATTAACACGCATGACGACAAGACAGGCGTGGCGCCTGCGATGGGCGTGAAGGCTGTCCCGACGGTGGTGGTTACAAAGAATGGTGTGGAGATTGGTCGTCACTCGGGAACCAATGTCATCATGTACTACAGTTTGCTGCGGAAGGCGCTTGCTGCACCCTAAGAGCACGTTTTCTCTTCACCCTCCTTTCCAGTGCCCAGCGTTCCCGTCGCCTGGAGAGCAGTGGACATGTCATCTGGGGACATGGCTGTTCCATTCGCCAAGGCCTGCTGTCCTGCGGGCGAGTTCACGGAGACCAAACCCTGGCCTGGTACATAGACAAACCCAGTGGACGAGATGCTGGCAACCTGAGACGCGTAATTCTGCAGGGGGATCACCGTACTAGGGAGGTACATCGGGTAGAACGACTGGAACAGAGAATAGAAGGTGCCGCCAATCAGCGTTCCAAAGAGAATCGCATACATCACGCCCGACGTGATCGTGCGCTTCTCCTTGTTGGCCTCGGTAAAGCAGGTTCCAGAGATCGACATTGCCTGACCAATCAACAGGAGGATACCCGCAATCAGGGTGCCAAGCGCATTGATGATTCCGCGGTTGAACCACAAATCAAAGAAGAAGTAGGAAATCACCGACACGGTTACAACAAGTGTCTGAGCTGTGCGGAAGTTATCGGGGATGCCTTCTGCGCCTGTGACCGTACATCCATTGTACTCACTGCCGCCGTGCATCTTTGCTCCGCCGCCTTGCTGCAGGCCCGCTGGTGCTCCTGCTGGTGCGGCTCCCGTACTCGAGGCACTCATGATGTTCTTGAAGATGTTGTTCATGAGCTCAACGAACGAATTCGTGATTGTCTCCAGTGGGGAATGGAGTCCTGCGGCAGACAAGCCCACAATGGTCGAGCTCCAGTAGACACCATCGTAGGTGATTGCGTCGGCCATGAGACCGAACAACAGAAGCGCGTGGGGAGTCAGCTTCAGGAGGTCCTTGCCCCAGGATACCGAAGTCACGCCGTCCACGCTTACGCCTGACATTGCGGAATATGCACCGATCAACCCTACGAGGGTGCAAGAAAACGCAAGCAGGAGCGACTGCCACCAGTTAAGGTACCCCGGTTTGAGATCCAACGGGTTCGGGTTAGGGGGAGACATCTTGTTACTTTGGGATACTTGATTTCTCTGCTCCATACAATGGGAGGTGGAGGTAGCAAACCGCCGCCGCTTCCGAAACGGACCGTGGTGAGGCCGAACACCAACAAGACCCATAACATCCAACAGGGCCTGCAGATTAAGACTTCGGAAGGATGCTCGGATTGCAAGCTAACCATCGACCCTGGTGTGTCGGCATCGTCAGTCAAGATCACCATCAATCCTCGACCTGCCGAGGATGGATCGATTCCTGTTTCCGCAACGGACAAGAACACGACCGTTCCTAATATCTACCAGCCATCCAACTCGGTCACCCTCACACCTTCGGCGCCCTTCACGGGCTCGTTCAATCCGACGGCGAGCATGCCGTACGGTGTGTCTGCGGTATGGTGGGACTCGATGGACCTGTTCTGGGGAGCACCCTTGCGCGCGGAGGGCAAGAAGGGCACAGGTGTCCAGGGAGACGCGTGTCTCTTGGTGCGCTCGTCCACGGCCCCTATCA
>Ga0007871_1000237_pt1 | contig 14694 bp, 8 predicted proteins | sample CryBogCBH08Jun09_FD_71208 | JGI IMG/M metagenome (GOLD analysis project Ga0007871, IMG submission 71208) | Freshwater microbial communities from Crystal Bog, Wisconsin, USA - CBH08Jun09 | ecosystem: Environmental > Aquatic > Freshwater > Lake | place: Crystal Bog, Wisconsin, USA | collected...
TCCTTGATCCATCCGAAGAACGGCGCGTGCCGCATTTCGATGGTGATGAACAGCACCTTGTAGAGCGAGAAAAATACCGGAATCTGCAAGGCGACGGGAAGACAACCGGCGACCGGGTTGATCTTCTCCTTCTTGTAGATCTCCATCATCTCCTGCTGCTGCTTCATCTTGTCGTCGGGGAAGCGCTCCTTGAGCGCTGCCAACTGTGGCTGCAACGCCTTCATCTTCGCCATCGAGGCGTAGGACTTGTTCGCCAGCGGGAAGAAGATGAGCTTCACCAGCACCGTCACCAGCAGGATGGCGACGCCGAAGTTGCCGACCAGTCGGGAGAAGAAGTCGATGGCGAGGAACATCGGCTTGGTGATGAAGTAGAACCAACCCCAGTCGATCAGCAGATCGAAATGGTTGAGGTTGAGCTGCTTGTTGTAGCCGCCGAGGCCGCCGATCGGAAAATTGATGCCGACCACGCCAGCTTCCTTGGCGCCCGCGAACAGCCTGGCATTCGCCGTTGCCTTTGCGCCTGGTGCGATGGTCTGCGGATTCTCGAGATAATCGGTCTGGTAGGTCGGCGTCGTGCCGATCGTGCTCGACGAGAAGCGGGCCTGCAGGGCCGCATCGGTATCGGGCAGAAGCGCGGAGGCCCAGTATTTATCGGTGATGCCGAGCCAGCCGTTGGTGACCTTGAAGTTCACGGACTTGGCTTCGCCGATTTTCTTGTAGCTGTATTCCTGCAGTCCCTGGTCGCCGAGATAGCCGACCAGACCTTCATGCAGGATGTAGTAGCCTGAGACATGCGGGGTGCCGTGTCGCGAGATCAGCGCAAACGGATAGAGCGTGACCGGCGTGCTGCCGGTATTGGCAACATCGTCCTTGATCGAAAACAGATAGCGATCGTCGATCGAAATGGTCCGGCTGAAGGTGAGGCCTTCGCCATTATCCCACTTCAATGTCACCGGATGATCGGGGGTCAGGCTGCCGCTGCCGTCCTGTTGCCACGGCGTGTTCTGATCGGGAATTTTGGCGTTCGAGCCGCTGGCCGCGACCCATCCGAACTCGGCGTAATAAGGCTCCGATGTGCCGGACGGCGAAAACAGCACGATGGCGGGCGAGGTCGGGTCGACGGTGTCACGATATTGCACGAGCGACAGGTCGTCGATGCGCGCGCCCTTGAGGGAAATGCTGCCATTCAGTCGCGGGGTTTCGATCTTGATGCGTGGCGACGCGGCAATCGCGGCGTCGCGGCTGACGACGGTCGTTGCGGCGGCGGGCTGATTGACCGTCGGCGCGGTGCCCGGCGCGGCCGGCGGCGTGCTCGTTGCAGTACCGGATGGATTTGCAGCGGATGGATTCGCAGCTGGCGCCGGTGTCGCCGCATTTTTGGCGAGCTCGCTCTGCGCGTGCTCAGCGGCGCGCTGCTTTTCCATTTGCGGAATGTTGAAGAAATACTGCCACCCGATCAGCACGAGACCGGACAGGATGACGGCGATAATGGTGTTGCGGTTGTCGGTCATCGTTCAGGTCTCGTCATTCTGGCCGGGTTGCTGATTGAGGGCGATAGCCCGTCGATGGCGAAGGTTTGATGTCACGAATGTGCCGGCGCCTGCCGCTCAAGGCGGTTGAGAGCCACGCGCAAGTCGTCGAGCATGATCGCAAAGCCGCGGCTCAGCGCTGTCCGACGGCCGACTAGCACATAATCACTGTGGGGACGCATTGATACGGCGTCGAGCCGCTTCACCAATTCGCGAAGCCTGCGGCGAACACGGTTGCGTTCGGTCGCCGTGCCCACCTTTTTGGATACTGTGAAGCCGACCCGTATCGGTCCATCGTCATTGCGCGCACGGCGCTGCACCACGAACGCGGGACTCGCTGCCCGCGCCGCACCGGCAACGGCGAGAAAGTCCGCTCGCTGCCTCAACCGATCCATAATGAGGTCCTGTAAAGGGCCGTTCAGGCGCTCAGGCGCTTCCGTCCGCGAGCACGGCGTGCAGCGAGAACTTTCCGGCCGCCGGTGGTCGCAAGACGAGCGCGGAATCCGTGACGGCGCTTGCGCACCAATTTACTGGGTTGATAGGTCCGTTTCACGGGTCGTTCTCCGCTGACCGGGCAATTCGCCAAGCTAATGAGGTAAATCCACGATTGCTGGCTCAAATCCGAGCCGCCTTCGGCCCAAACGAGCCGCCTCCCGGTCAGGCCGGGTTATCGCGGACAGTTGGCGCGGCTTATACGGGAGGCCGGCGGCATCGTCAATCTTTCGATCGATTTCGCGCACATTCCGGCGACTGGTGCCATTGTCCTGATTCAAGGCCGTTTTTCATTGCAGGTCAAATGGTTATGGCGAACAACCGCGCACCGGCCGGTTGGTTTGCTCGCAGCACTCCACCTTTCGAAGAGCGGACGGACTGCCGGGCCTACGCCGCGCCGAAGGGGCTTCGGCCCCGCAGGCGGGTCAAGCCCCGCAATGACGAGCCGAACTGATTGCGGCGCGGACCGCGAGTCGTTACTGGACGTCCCGCACATCGGGACATACCCATGAAAGATCAGCTCGCCCGCCTGTTCCCGCCGGACATTTCACAGTCCTTCGACAATACGAAGCGGCTGTCCGACTATATCAGCGTGCTTGCCCGAATGGTGTTCATCGGGCCGCTTTCGCTGCTGGGCATTTACTGGCTCACGCATATCGAGCCGGAACTCAGCCTGACCTATATTTGCCTCGTGGTGGTCACGCTCTATTTCGTCGCCCTGTCGACCGCGATATTCGCGTCGTTCTCGTGGTTGACGGCCGGCTATCTCGAACTGATCCTGTTCGGTGGGGCCAGGACGTCGTGGGTGGCGTTTGTCGTGACCGTCTCGGCCTCCTTGTTATTGATCGGCGCGCTTGCGGTGGTACTTTGCGAGATTGCCGCCAATTCCTCGATCGTCAAGGATGTCCTCGGCAGTATAAGTGCGGTGAAGCTTTAATCGGGATCCAGTTGGTTCCGTTCAGTTTCGGGAACTCTCGCGATCGATGCGACGATCGGCCCGGCCGCTGGATCGGAACATGATCGATCGGTAATTTGACGCGGTTTCGGGCCGGACGCACCTTGGAAGAGATGACATCACAGATGGAAATCGTGCCGAAGGCCAGCGAGCGGTTGGGCCCGTCCCGACTGTTGCCGCAGGGACGGCTCGGTCTGTCCGGAAAGCTGCTGCTTCTGACCATTCCGCTGGTGATGATCGCGGAAGTACTGATTTACGTGCCGGCCATCGCCAATTTCCGGATGAACCGCCTCAATGACCGGATCGCCGCGGCCAATACCGCAGCCCTGGTGCTGGACGCTGCGCCCAGCGGCATGGTGCCGGATTCGCTGGCCCGACAGATTCTGAACAGTATCGGGGCACGGGCCGTAGCCATCAAGATGGGCCAGCAGCGGCGCCTGCTCGCCAGCGCCGATCTGCCGTCGTCCGTCGATCATGATGTCGACATGCGCAGCATGACGGCCTGGTCAGCGATGATCGGCGCTTTCGAAACCATGCTGGAAAGCGGCAACGAAACCATCCGCATTATCGGGCCGGCGCCTTATGGCGCGCAGTTCATCGAAGTCGTGGTCGACGAAAAGCCGCTACGCCAGTCGATGTACCGGTTTTCCCGCAACTTGCTGCTGTTTTCGCTCGGAATTGCCGTTCTCACGGCCGCGCTGGTCTATCTGGCCCTACATTTCCTGTTCGTGCGGCCGATGCGCCGCCTGACGGCCAACATGGTCGGATTCCATCAGAATCCGGAAAGCTCGGCGAGCATCATTGCGCCCTCGGACCGCGGCGACGAGATCGGCGTTGCCGAACGCGAATTGTCCGACATGCAGCGCGATCTGGTGTCGATGCTGCATCAGAAGAGCCGGCTGGCGGCGCTGGGTCTCGCGGTCTCGAAGATCAACCACGACCTGCGCAACATGCTGGCGTCGTCGCAGCTGCTGTCCGATCAACTGGCGAGCGTGCCGGAACCGCGGGTGCAGCGATTTGCGCCGAAGTTGATGCGATCACTGGAGCGCGCCATCGCGTTGTGCCAATCGACGCTTTCCTATGGACGCGCCCAGGAAGCGGAGCCCGACCGCCGCATGGTGCTGGTGGAGCCGATCGTCAACGAGGTTCGCGAATCGGCCGGACTTGGCTCGAACGCATCGATCGGCTGGATCAACGCCATCGAACGCGGGCTGATGATCGATGCCGATCCAGATCAATTGTTCCGGATTTTGCTCAATCTGGTGCGTAACGCGGCGCAAGCGCTGGAAAGCCAGACCAAGAGCGACATTGCTCCCGAACAGATCCGGGTCACGGGGCGCCGCGAGGGCAGCGTCACGGTCATCGAGGTCTCGGATACCGGTCCGGGTGTGCCGCTGAAGGCGCGCAATCACCTGTTCGAGGCATTCCAGGCGTCGGACCGCGCCGGCGGCACCGGTCTCGGCCTCGCCATCGCGGCGGAACTGGTTCGAGCACACGGTGGCGACATTCATTTGGTGGAAGGCACCATCGGTGCGACCTTCCGGATTGCGATTCCCGACCGTCCGGTGGAATTGGCGAGCCTGCGCGGCGAGCGGGTTCGGGCTTGATCAAGGCCTATTAATCGCGCGGGATGCGCGGTCTGAAGGCTTTTATGGGTCTGAAAGCTGAAAAACCGTTGATTTTTCAGCTTTTGACGCGGGTCGCGTGACCTGGCACCAAAAGGACAGCTTTGGTGGTTCAGGACCTTGCCAAGCCGATCCTAAGCCGTTAGCTATGGCGCGCTTTCGCGACGTTGCAAGCCGTCCGGAACAGATGCGGTATCGACGGGCTCCGCCTGCTCGCTTCGCACACAACGCGCCCGTAGCTCAGCTGGATAGAGCACCAGACTACGAATCTGGGGGTCAGGAGTTCGAATCTCTTCGGGCGCGCCATCTTCAATTGTTTTCGTTGATGTTTTTTTGCGCCCGCATCGTGGCGTTACCGAGTGTTACCATAAGCGTTACCGTAAGGCGGGCACTGTCTTCTTGAATGCAGTGGCGATGTCGATCAGCGCCTGTCGCCCGACGATCCTCACCTGAAACAGGCAGTGATCGGAATACTGGTCCAGCAGGTCGGGAATCTCGGTGCCTCTTCCGATCGACGTTCCCTCCGGACCAAACACAACAACAGCACTGTGCCCGCGATCATCAAGCAAGCCGTGTACCGCGCCGTATATGCGGAGCTAAACGCTGGCTATGCCGGAGGCGAGTCGGCTAGGAGGGATCACGTATTTGACCGCGCCCGAGAGCACCCGTGCAGTATGACGAACGAAGCGCAGATACATCGGCCACGGGGCACTGTGGATAGAGCAGGTTCGATCGCGACGCATCTAACTTATATTGTATTTCCGATCCCTGATCGACTTTGAATCGCTGGAGCGAGTACATAGCGGCCAACAAGCCTAGACGTTACAAGAGCGTGTAATCAGTTTGCCTCACTGTTAATCGTCAAGATCTTAGGCAAGCCTCCGGTGAGGCTTTCAATTGCTCTCATCTCGTACACAGAATCTGCAATCGTTGAATCCTCATCCCTCAAAGGTTCGACTGGGGTCGTTCGATTTGATGCTTTGAGCGTTATGCGCGCCGAGATTAATTCAAGATGGCTAGTAAGTAGGGCAATTGGCTGGGGACGCTGCCAAAGCTCTTTCTGCAAATGTTTGTCCGGTAAGAAGGGAACGCGTTTCTAGTAAGGCGGGGACCGACGCGAATTTCCGCATCTCTTCTAGATTTGTTGTCCGATCTTTGAGCCGCTTCAAATCATTGGCGAACCGTTCTTCGTCATCGGAATTGAAAACAAGACGAAAGCTTTCGGTGGAAACCGGTGATGTTACTTCGTCGAAGACCTTGCGGCGTTCCTCGGAGTATCGATCGAGAATCTTGTCGTCAGCATCTCTCTTAACTACGGCCGCGAGCGTTTCGCTCAGTAGGAACGAATCATAGAGTCCTCCCATCAATCCGAAGCCGCTGGTCGGATTTGTCAGGTGCGCGGCGTCGCCGGCCAACAGCACGCGGCCGGCGCGGTAGGAGCGAGCGGAGCGCTGATGCATGTTGTATTCCGAATGCAGGACCAGACCGAATTGCTTGTCACCCGGCAGAACCGTGTTGGCGAATGTCATGATACGCGGCAGAGCGTCTTCGATGGGCAGATTGGCATCCTCTGCGAAAGTGAAACGCCAAAGGCTCTTTTCGTCGATTCGATAGATAACGGCGCCGTAAACCGGATCGATCAAATAGCCGGAGTTCCAGCCATGCTTCTCGAAATCGAAGTAGATATTGGTCGCCACGAAGCGTTGTGGCCAAGTGAAGCCATCGAGCGGGATGCCAACCGATTTTCGCACGGCACTTCGTCCGCCATCGCCTGCCACCACCCAGTCGGCCTTGAACTGAACGGTCTCACCCAGCTGATCTGCAAGAACAGTCACGTCCCGGTCGGATTGGGTCAAGCTGGTAAACCGCGTTCCCCAGTGAATGGTGACGTTGGGATAGCGCCCGAGATGCTTGAGGATGACCTCGGCCAGCCGGTCCTGTCCCAGTGTCAGGCTGTAGGGACGATTGGTGAGGCCGCGGACGGCATCGTGATTGTAGATGATGGTCTCGCCGGTCTTAAAGACGCGCCAGGTCCGCTCATCGACGGTGTGGCCGGCCACCATCATGTCATCCAACACCCCTAATGCTTCCAACGGCGTGAAGATCGGCCACGCGTAAGAGATAGCGCGCGGCGTATAGACGATCTTGTCCTCGGCTTCGATCAAGCAGACGTCGATATTCTCGCGGGCGAGGCCGAGTGCGGTCATTAATCCGACGGGGCCTGCGCCCACGATAAGAACCTGGGTCATCGTGCAGCTCTGTCATGTATTTGCGACCAAGCTTGCCGGCATAGCTGCGGTCGAGGCTCGGCTTTTGGGATTGCGATTAAGGAGCATTCAGTGTGTCGGACGTGATGCTTGTTGAACTAACGCCATCCGACACACATGGAGGAGGTGTAAAAAGTCACTTGGCGGCTGTTGGGCCTGTTGGCTCGTCGATCAGCTTCCAGGATTCGCCCTCGAAGCGCGCCATACGGAGAGACTTGTAGGGCGTGTAGTCGGTCGGTGTGCTGTTCAGCGTGATGCCCGGGAGCATCATTTTGAAACGTTTGCCTTTCAGATTGGATGCCTGCTTGAGAAGGTGTTCGCGGGTGAGGTCGTCACCGCAAGCCCGTAAAGCCTCAGCCGCGCCCTGCGCCATGACATAGCCGGACAAGGCAATGAAGTCGCCTGGATTGTCGTTCGGAACCCACTTCTTCATGAACGCGACATACTCTTTGACCTCTGGATCGTCAGCCCATGCAGGATCGCCGGCCTGTTTGCTGAATTGCGTCGTGAAGATGCCTTGAGCATTCTCGAAGCCAGCCGGCTTGAGAACGGTCTGGACCGAGTTCGTCGGACTGACCAGAAACTGCCAGGGCTTCCAGCCCATTTCCTTCACCTTGCGAAGACCTTGCGCGGTGAATTTCGGTGTCGAGAAGTACATCAGGACGTCGGCGCCACTCTCCTTGAGACGAACGATTTCCGAATCTATCGTGGGCTGTGTGATTTCGTATGCAAGCTCTGAAACGATCTTCGCTTTTCCGCCTTCGATCGAAGACTTCAGGCCGGCCAGGAAGTCCTTGCCGTAGTCGTCATTCTGATAAAGGACGGCAATTTTGGCTTCAGGCTTGGTCTTGATGATGTACTCGCCAAAAGTTCTGCCTTCCATTTCAAATCCTGGATACATCGGAACGCTCCAGGGGAAGTTCTTCGGATCGACGAAGCGTTTACCGCCGGCGGAAATGAAGATGTGGGGCACCTTGTTCTGATTGAGATACTTCTGAATGGCGACGTTCGGCGTCGTGCCGACGGTGCCGACGTCCGCAAGCACGCCGTCGCTTTCGACGAGCTTGCGAGTTTGCTCAAGGGCTTTCGGTGGGCTGAAGGCGTTGTCGAGCGAGATGAGTTGGACTTTCCGGCCGTTAATGCCGCCTTGTTCATTGAGCATGTTGAAATAGCCAACCATCGTGCGGCCGTAGCTGCCAAAGGCAGAGGCCGGACCGCTGTATGGAACGGTCTGGCCGAGCTTGATCTCGGTATCGCTGACACCGGGGCCGTACTTCTTCTCGGCGGCTGTCGCACTGCCAATCAATCCAACTGCAAAAGCACACGTCAAAAACTTCAATCCGGTATTCATGTCTCCTCCTTGTTCCCCGATCGGTTCTGTATTCTTGTTGATGAAAAATAACGGGCTGCGTGAGTCGTTACGGACTGTCGCTGTAGTTGCGACGGTGTTGGATTTCTCACGTTGTCTTCGCTGGATTCGGTGCGATGGTGGGCCAACGTGGTCTACCGCTCATCCCTGTGCGTCGCGATCCATTGCAGAACGTGGCTGATTCAGCCTCCTCGCTTCCAACCCCGATCGTCTCGCTTGCTGCCGTCTTTTGATCTTTTCCAATGACGCTATCAAAGCGGTCTTTCACTTACAAGCAGTCTATCCGGTTTTTATAGTCCCGCGCCTCTTGGTCGCGGATCTATTCCGCGGCCTGAGTGAGTTGCGGTTCAGCGAGGGTCTGCTTCAACCGCTGTCGTTCGCTGCGATAGCGAATGAGATTGCTCTCCTTGACGTGACCGTAACCACGGATGGTCTGGGCCAACTCGGCAAGCTGCAGCATCGTTGGAAGCTGTTGCGGCGTCATTGCCTCTGCATGCTGCAGAAGGTCGGTCGTGTATTCCTCGATCAAGGCACGTTCGGCCTTTCGCTCGGCCGTGTAACCAAACGGGTCGAACGATGTTCCGCGCAGGATTTTGAGTGGCGCCAACATTCTGAACAGATGCCTCATCCACGGCCCGTAGCTTTGTTTGCGCAAATGGCCCGTCTGCCGATCGCGCTTTGCGAAAAGCGGCGGAGCAAGATGGAAAGTGAGGCGGTAGTCGCCTTCAAACTGGATGGCCATTTTCTGCGCGAACACGCCATCGGTGTAGAGCCTGGCAATTTCGTACTCATCCTTGTAGGCCATCAGTTTGAACAAGCCCTGAGCGAAGGCTTGGGTTAGTTGCTGAGAATTTGGAATGAGCTTTCTTTCAGCTTGGTGGATTTGTTCGACGGCGGTGCGATAGCGCGCCGCATAAGCGACATCCTGATACGCGGTGAGAAATTCGGCGCGAATCCGAATGATCTCGTCCACGGTGACCGATGCGATCTCTCGTTTGTTTCTAAAGCGCGAAGCGCTCAGCACGCGTGGCAGATCGTGAGCGGCGAGCCGACCCCATGCAAAGGCGGTCTTGTTGAGGCCGATCGCAGCTCCGTTGAGGTCGATGGCCTTCTGGATCGCATCGAACGACAGCGGAATAGCGCCCTTTTGATAGGCAAAGCCGAGCATGAACGCATTGGTCGCGATGCTGTCGCCCATGAGGGCAGTCGCCAGTCCGGTTGCATCGATGACATCCAGATCGCCATGGCCGGCGGCGCGACGCAGCGTATCCAGCATTTCGCTGATTTCGAAGTCGATGTCCGGATTGATCACGAAACTGGCGGTGGGTTGCAGATCGGAGTTGACCACCATGCGCGTTGTGCCGCGCTCGGCGCGACTAAGGGCGGACGGGCTGGCGGTGACCACCATGTCGCAACCCAGGATCAGATCGGCGCCGCCTGGCGTAATGCGAACGGTTGTCAGTTCATCTGGGCTGTTCGCAATGCGGATATGGCTCGTCACTGCGCCGTTCTTCTGCGCCAGGCCGGTAAAATCCAGTGTCGAGCAGGCTTTGCCGTCGAGATGAGCGGCCATGCCGAGCAGGGCGCCGATTGTGATGACGCCGGTTCCGCCAATGCCTGCGACAAGAACGTTGTAGGGTCCGGCGAGGGCGCGCGTCGGTGGCAGCGGCAGGTCAGCAAATAAGGCGGCGGCAACGCCGTCTCCGGTTGTCTCTGCCTTCTTCAGGCGGCCGCCTTCAACGGTCACGAAACTCGGACAGAAGCCCTCGATACAGGAAAAATCCTTGTTGCAGTTCGATTGATCGATCTGCCGTTTGCGTCCGAATTCCGTTTCCAGGGGCTGCACGGAGACGCAGTTGGAGGCGACCTGACAGTCGCCGCATCCTTCGCAAACGAGATCGTTGATCATCACGCGCTTCGGAGGATCCGGAAACAGCCCGCGCTTGCGCCGCCGCCGCTTTTCCGCCGCGCAAGTTTGATCGTAGATCAGGACAGAGAGGCCCTTGATGCCGCGCAACTCGCGCTGAACCGTGTCGAGATCACGCCGGTGATGAATGGTCGCGGTCGCTGGAAAATATCCCGGCGGATACTTTTCAGGTTCATCCGAGACGATGGCGACGCGTCTGGCGCCTTCGGCTGTCACCTGATGTGCGACCTGACCGACGGTCAAGCCGCCTTCGGCGGGCTGGCCCCCGGTCATCGCCACCGCGTCGTTGTAGAGAATCTTGTAAGTGATGTTGACGCCAGCGGCGCTCGCGGCGCGCAGGGCCAAAAGCCCGGAATGGGTATAGGTGCCATCGCCCATATTCTGGAAAACGTGGACCTCGTCGGTGAACGGCGCCTGGCCGATCCATGTGACGCCTTCCGCGCCCATGTGCGACACTGTTGTGGTGCGGCGGCTTGGAATGGAGAGCGCCATGCCGTGACAACCAATGCCGGCCATGGCGCGGCTGCCGTCCGGAACTTTGGTTGACGTGTTGTGAGGGCAGCCGGAGCAAAAATACGGCGTGCGTTGTGTTTTCGCCGCCGCCGGCAGTGTTGCTGGCCTGTCGAAAGCTTCCAGCTTGGCAAGCCGCTGTTCCAGCGCGGGGTTATGAAAGCCGAGGCGGCGCAACCGGGCGACCAGCGCGCCGGCAACCATCGTCGGCGTCAATTCGCCTTCGCTCGGCAGCAGGGGCGCGCCGGTCTCGTCCCGCTTGCCGACGATCGAGGGCCGCTTGTCGGCGTCGGTATTGTAGAGAATGCGGACCAGTTGATCCTCGATGAAGCCGCGCTTCTCCTCGACAACGAGAACGTCCTTCAATCCGTCGGCGAAGCGGCGTGCGCCGGCTTCCTCCAACGGCCATGTCAATGTGACCTTGTAGATGCGTAGTCCCAACTCCCGGGCGTCGGCATCGGAGATGCCGAGGTCGGTCATCGCTTGCCGGAGATCGAGATAGGCCTTTCCGGTCGCGATTACGCCCAGTCGGGCGGGTTTGCCGTCGAGAACGATGCGGTCGAAACTGTTGGCATGGGCGAAAGCCGCCACAGCCGCCATCTTTGGACCGTGCAATCGCCGTTCCTGCTCGAGCGGCGGATCCGGCCAGCGAATGCCGAGGCCACCCGGCGGCATCTCGAAATCGGTCGGCAAATTGACAACGAGGCGCGAGACGTCCGCGTTGATCGAAGCGGAGCTTTCGACCGTCTCGGAAATTGCCTTGAAACCCACCCAGCAGCCGGAGAAGCGCGACAGCGCAATCCCCAGAATACCGAGATCGAGATAGTCCTGAAGCGTCGCGGGATTGAGCACAGGGATCAGCGCGGAGGCAAAGACCTGCTCGCTCTGATGGGCCAGCGTCGATGATTGGCATCCGTGGTCATCGCCGGCAAGTGCAAGGACGCCGCCGTGAGGCGATGTGCCGGCGGAGTTCGCATGCTTCAGCGCATCGAGCGACCGATCGACCCCCGGTCCCTTGCCGTACCAGAGGCCGAAAACCCCATCGACTCGAGCGCCGGGAAACATGCCCACCTGCTGGCTACCCCACACCGCGGTTGCCGCGAGGTCTTCGTTAAGACCGGGAACGAAGGCGACGTTCTGGGCCTGGAGGAACGACTTTGCACGCCAGAGCGCGTGGTCGTACATGCCGAGCGGCGAACCGCGATAGCCCGAGATAAATCCACCGGTATTCAGATTTTGCAAGCGATCGCGCTCGCGTTGAAGCAAGGGAAGGCGCACCAAAGCCTGCGTGCCGGATAGATAAACCCGTTGGACGTCCATTCGATATTTGTCGTCGATATCGACATCTCTGAGGAACATGTGATCCGTATCTCCGCTTATTTCGCTGAGGCGATCGTCATCCGCAAAGGCGGGCCTCGCCCTTCGTTCTCTGAAATTCGACGCGATCGATCCCGGCGAATACCGAGGCGTCGACGGGAAGATCAACGGCAAAAGTCATCGGATCGGCGTGGCCGCAGATGATCGGAGGATAGGCCCATTCGGCGATCGCGATCGTCTTTTCGCCGGCCAATACCGCGATTCTGAGCGGAAACTTGCTGCCATTGCCGCAGGCGCTCTGGTAGCCATCGGCTATGCAATAGATTTCCAGCCGCAGCATGCCTTCGGCGATGTTTTGGATCGATACTTCGATCTCGACGAGCCCGAACAGCGGATCCTGGTTCGATGCCGTGTCATAGAAATACACTGCACCGATCTTGCCGTAGCGGCAGGGTCCCAGCTTTTCGCTGCCCGGAACCTGCGGGTCCGGGCGTGCTGGTGTTCGCGGTGGAAGCGGTCCCAGCGAGCACGATTGCGGATGGCAATAGGCGTCCACGAATGTTCTCCGTCATGCGTCGATGTCGTAGGTTATGCCGGCGTGCCGTCCAGGAGACGGTGGGCGTTCTCATCGAATGTCGATAGTGGGAGTGATGTCGCTTGCTCGGCGAATTCGGCCGGTCGGTCCTGCTTGATCGTGAACGGATAGTCCGATCCGATCACGATCTGGCTTTCGCCGACGCGGTTGGTCAGATAGGTCAGGGCGTCGCGATCGTAGAGGACCGTATCGTAGTAGAAGCGCCGCGCCATCTCGGCGGGATCGCGCGGGAAAAGACCTTGCAATGGTGGGCCGAGATTCCAGGCGTGATGTAATCGTGGAAGAATCCACGGCAGCGCTCCGCCGCCATGGCTGAGGAAGAAGCGCAGTTTTGGAAAGCGTTCCGTCACGCCGCTGGTGAGCAGGGAGGTTGCGGCCAGCGCGGTTTCCAATGGGAATGCCGCGACCGCGGCAAGTTCGGGGCGTCCACCGATCCGCTCCAATCCGGCGGGATGCAGCGGATGAATCATGATCAGAAGATTGGCATTCTCCGCGGCGGCATAGATGTCATGGAGACTTTCGTGCCCCAGCGGAACACCATTGATATGCGTTCCAATCTCGATGCCTCGCAGTCCAAGTGACTTGACGGTTTCGAGGCATCTCACCGCGCGTTCCGAGTCCTGCATCGGAACCATCCCGATCCCGACAAAGCGGTCCGGTGCGGCCGCGCAGAATTGGGCGGTTTCTTCGTTGATGTTTTGCGAAAGCGCATCCGCATCGGCCGCTGGAAACCAGTGCGACAGTAGTTCCGGCATCGGAGACACGACATGAGTATGGATGCTGTCGGCGGCCATGTCCTCAAGGCGGCGTTCGCTATCCCAGCATCGCGAGTCGATCTTGCGAAAGACCTTGCCGTCGACCATCACGGCGGCATCGCTGCCGGACCCGTGTTCGATTGAAGGCCAGAGCGGGTTCCGCGCAGATGCTCCGACGATGGCTCGTGGAACGAAGTGCGTATGAACATCGATTGCGTGAGCCAAGAGCGTTTCCCGTATCGTGTTTGCTTTTGATTTTTCGACGCGCTCGAAGGCGAGTTCGACAATATCACTTTACAAGCAGGTTGGACTGTTTTTAATATGGAAGCAATCGAATTCGCAACTGACACGATGTCCGGCGCATTTTTGCCGGTGCCAGTAAGCGAAATATTGGGTGGATGACGCTGTTCAGGAGCGAGATACGATTGCCGTCGTCGTCAGAAAAAATTGTGATTGTCGGTGCCGGGCAAGCAGGTGGCCGTGCTGCAGAAGCGCTGCGCGCCAACGGTTTCGCCGGTGCAATCACAATGATCGGCGATGAGCCGCATCCGCCATATGAGCGTCCTCAATTGTCCAAGGCCATGCTTGCGACCCGTGATGCGGCGCCAGCTTACCTTCGCACCCCCGAGGAGTGGCGGCAGTCTCTGGACGTGAACCTAGTCACCGCAAATCCGGCGGTCGCGTGCGACGCCGACCGCAAGGTCGTGACGACGGGTGACGGGCGCGACTTTGCTTATGATCGCCTGCTGCTGGCCACAGGCACGCGTCCACGACGTCTTTCTATTCTCGGTGACGGTGCCCCGCCGGTCCATTACCTGCGAAGCATCGAGGATGCTGTCCGATTTCGAGAACGCTTGCGAGCGCAAGCCCGCATTGTGATCGTCGGCGGTGGCGTCATAGGTCTTGAGGCAGCATGTGCGGCGGTCAAGTACGGTTGCATTGTCACCGTGGTCGAGGCGGAGAAGCGGTTGCTGACACGGGCCTTCCCCGTCATCGTCAGCGATGTGGTCAGCGCAGCGCACCGCGATCGTGGTGTCGAGTTCGTGTTCGGCGCAACGGTTGTCGGGAGCGGGCCGTGGTGCATCCGGCTCAGCAATGGCCGTGATGTTCCGGCTGACGAGGTTCTCGTCGGAATCGGTGTCGAGTCGGCCGATGCGATGGCCCGGCAAATCGGTCTTCCCGTTAACGGCGGCATTGCTGTTGATGGGCGTGGTCAAACTGAGGCTCCGGGCGTGTTCTGTGCCGGGGATGCGGCACTCCAATGGAGCCGCTGTCACGACCGGGCGATCCGGGTCGAAACCTGGGCCAACGCTCAGAACCAAGCGATTAACGTCGCGAAAAACATGATCGGTC
>Ga0007871_1000243_pt1 | contig 14407 bp, 15 predicted proteins | sample CryBogCBH08Jun09_FD_71208 | JGI IMG/M metagenome (GOLD analysis project Ga0007871, IMG submission 71208) | Freshwater microbial communities from Crystal Bog, Wisconsin, USA - CBH08Jun09 | ecosystem: Environmental > Aquatic > Freshwater > Lake | place: Crystal Bog, Wisconsin, USA | collected...
TACATCTGCAACGCCGCGGTGATGCCAACGATCGGGCGCGGCTACGTCGACCTCGACAGCGGCACCTTCAAGCGGAAGCCGGACAACAAGGAAGCTACCAGCAAGAAGCAGCCGACTATCCCGTTGCCGCCTCGCCTGCTCGCCCACATGCGACGCTGGAAACGTCTCGGGATCTCCAAGCATTCCGTCATCGAGTGGTACGGTAAGCCGGTGTCGGTTGTGAAGGAGGCTTGGGCCAGCGCCGTCGAAGCGGCCGGCCTGAAAACCGACGTCAAGGCCGACAAGGTCATCCGCCACACGCTGCGCCACACGGCCATAACATGGTACCTGACGCCCGACCGGCGCACCGGCAAGGCTGTCGATATCGAGACCGTCAGCCTATACTGCGGCGTCTCCGTCGCGACGATACGGAAGACCTACCGGCACATCATGCCGGGGACCTTCGATAAGCTTCTCGGCGCGGCGAACACGTTCGGCCGCTGACAGATCGGAGCGTTAGGGTGAAAGTCTACTTAGCTACGTTCGAAGCTGAAGACGGAACCGAGTTCACCGCCGTCGGCAACAGCCTCGCGGGCGCCACCGAGATCCTCATCGAGACAATGTCGAAACACGCCTTCGAAAAGGGCATGGCGCCGGACTGGTGGAAGCTCGAAGATGAGCTCGGCATCGTGGTCAGGGACGTCGAGATCGGGACCGGGTTCCGCGACGGCATGTTCTATTACCGGCACGACAGTTGATCATTGCCGTCTGATCCACTAAAAGGCAGCCAGCGTTCGATGGCTCCAGGCGGGCCACGAACATTTTAGGGTCGTATCTGGTACGATAACTGGTACGGATCGCATTCCCTAACCTCTAACAAGTTGGTTCGGCTGCGAAATTTCGCTGACCGTAATCTAACCGCTCGAAAGGAGCGGGACAGCTGATGATAACGGGACTTCTCATTGCAGTTGCTGCCGGCTGTGCGTCGGCATTGATGTTCGCTTCGATCAGCTCGGGCGCGCTCATCGCACTGCTGCTGTTCTATCTGGCGCCTTTGCCGCTGATGCTTGCCGCGATCGGCTGGGGTCCGGCCACCGCCGCGATCGGCGGCATTGCTGCCGCCCTCGGCCTCGGCGCCGTTTTCGGCATCCCTTATCTCGCAGCCTATGTCCTCACCGTCGCAATCCCGGCCTGGTGGCTGGGCCGGCTGGTCATGCTCGGCCGCCCGGTCGCGACCGACGCCGCAGTTCAGAACGGCACGGCGGCGCCCGCAGCTGCGATGGAATGGTATCCGCTCGGACGCCTGCTGCTGTGGATCGTCGGCTTCGCCACGGTGACCACGACCGGCGCGCTGCTTACGCTCGGGACCGACGGCGCCACCATCATCGAGGCGCTGCGCCATGGCCTGACCCGGATCATGCTCGCGCCGGGCAGCGATGCGCCCAGCAAGGAAGCGACCCAGGTGGTCTCGGCGCTGGCCGTAGCCGCTCCGGCCGCGGCGGCTGTCATCGCCACCGTGACCCTGACACTCAATCTCTGGCTCGCAGCCTATGTCACCGCGGCTTCGGGACGTCTCCGCCGCCCGTGGCCCCTGCTGCGCAACGTCACGCTGCCGCCGATGACGCTGGCGGCGCTGTCGGTCGCGCTGGCCTTCTGTTTCACCGGCGGCCTGCTGGCGATCGTCGCCCAGATCGTCGCCGCGGCCCTGCTGCTGGCCTATGCGCTGACCGGCTTTGCCGTGCTCCATACCGTCACGCTGGCAATGAAGGCCCGAACGCTGCTGCTCAGTTCGGCCTATGCCGCCGTCTTTGTCTTTGGCTGGCCGATGGTCGCGATGGTCGGCCTCGGACTGGCCGACGCGTTTCTTGGAATCCGCCAGCGCTATCTGCAACGGAGGCCGCCGCCGACCCCCGTAACCTGAATCTATTCTACAGCTACTTCAATTCACTACAGTCAAAACCAAATCCAACACATCAAGGAGATCTAAGATGGAAGTTATTTTGCTCGAACGCGTCGCGAAGCTCGGCCAGATGGGCGACATCGTCCGCGTCAAGGACGGGTTCGCCCGCAATTTCCTGCTGCCGCGCAACAAGGCGCTCCGCGCGACCGCAGACAACCGTACCAAGTATGAGGGCATGAAGGCCGACCTCGAGGCCCGCAACCTCAAGGCCAAGGGCGAAGCCACCCAGGTCGCGGAGAAGATCAACGGCCGCAACGTCGTCATCCTGCGTCAGGCTTCGGAGACCGGCCAGCTGTTCGGGTCGGTGTCGGTCCGCGACATCATCACGTCGTTCGAAAGCGACGGTGTCGCCATCAGCCGCAACCAGGTTCTGCTCGACCACCCGATCAAGACCATCGGTCAGCACGGCGTCTCGATCGCGGTGCACCCGGAGGTCGAAGTCGGCGTGACCGTCACCGTCGCGCGCAGCGCCGATGAGGCCGAGCGCATCAACCGCGGCGAGGACATCAGCACCCGTCAGGACGATATCGACGCCGCTGCCGAAGCGATCGCCGCGGCTGGCGAGTTCTTCGATCCGGAAGCGCAGCACGACGACGAACCCGCCCAGGACGAGGCGGCTTCCGAGAAGTAAGCCTCGCTACATCGCCAAATACGAAAAGCCCGGCTCATCGAGCCGGGCTTTTTATTGGGTGAAGCGATCTCGCTGTCGAACGGATGCGGCTACTTCGAACCGCCTTCGGTTGCCGGCGCTTCTGCGGGCTTGGATTCGGCCGGCTTCGATTCGGAAGGCTTGGACTCGGCGGGAGCCGATTCGCTTGCCTTCGGTGCGGGCGTCACCGCGGGGACCGGATCGGCGCGAACCGGAGCCGTTGTTTTCGCCGGTTCGTCGGCCTTCGCTCCTTCGGGCTTGGCCGGTTCAGGAGATGCGGCTGCGCCCGCTGGAGCCGCAGCGTCAGGCTTCTCCTGCGCGTGCTTGCCGCGCTTGCCGTGGCTGGACTTGCGGCCGTGCTTATGTCCCGCCGGCTCCTGGCCTGCTTCAGCCGGATTGCCCGCCGCCGGCTCGTTGCGGCGATGGCGTTTTGCCTTGCGCCCATGCCGATGCGGAGCGGCTTCCTCCGGCGTGGCCTGAGGCGGCGGCGCCGTGGGACGATTCCAGAAGAACAGCGACGGACCGGACGACTGTGGCTGGGGTTGAGGCCGCGCCTCTGCGCCACGAGGCGGCGGAGCGCTCGGTCGCCTGTCTACCGCGCCATTTGAAATCAGGTAGGCACTGAGGGCCGAGGCCATGTCGCCGCTGGTGGTGTAATGCTGACGGAGAAAGCCAGGCAGCGATCCGGGCGGAACGGTTTTGAGCAACCCGCGCGGGCTCTTGTGACAAACCGTGCAGGCGCCCGCAAAGATCTGCGACGGGCTCTTGCCCGCTTCAAGATTTTGCGCCCTCGCCGGCAGCGCCACGAGACAACCGACCAGTATCGACGCTGCCGCTAAACCGAGCCCTCGGCCGAACATGCCATCCTCCAGAAATCGCACAGAATTCCAAACAGCCAGTACCGCAGAACTCCAGTTGACGGACTACGGCACATGAAACGCCACAGTCCAGCATCAAGGAGAGCAGAAACGATGATTCCAACTTAATTTTCGACCAAATTTCTCGTGAAGGACAATCCGGGGGGCGGATCGTCTCATTTGGGCACCGGCCGACGCTGTCATCTTTAGCTTATTGCGTTGCGAATGGAAGTGTGCAGTTGCCGCAATCGTCCAACTGCCATGATTTTTAGATATCGGTGTTGCAGCCAGCGCACTGGAACTTACCCCCCGCCGGCACTATCTTTTTTTTTAGAGTGATATCCGGTCGTTGGGTGCGCGATGGACCGATTGATAAAATTCTTCCTGAGCCGATTCATTCGACGCGGTTCGATGATCGTCACGACCGCCAGCGGGACTCGTTTTACCTTTGGCGATGGTACCGGCGAGCCGGTCGCGATGAGATTCCTGACCCGGGCCGCGGAGCGGCGCGTGCTGCTCGATCCCGAGCTTGCATTCGGCGAGATCTATACCGATGGCACGCTGGTGGTCGAACGGGGAACGATCGCCGACGTGCTGGCCGTGGCGCTCGATCAGCCGGACATGGCGCCGCGCTGGGCCAAGCTGCAATGGTGGCTCCGCTACCTGATCCGCAACATCCAGCAATTCAATCCGCGCAGCCGGTCGAAGGACAACGTGGCCCGGCACTACGACCTCGACGGCCGCCTCTATTCGCTCTTTCTCGACGCCGACAAGCAATACAGCTGCGCCTATTTCGAAACGCCGGATGCATCGCTGGACGATGCCCAGCTTGCCAAGAAGCGCCATCTCGCCGCCAAGCTGCTGGTCGAACGCGGACAGCGCACACTCGATATCGGCTCGGGCTGGGGCGGACTGGGACTTTATCTTGCGGAGATCGCCGGAGCCAATGTCACTGGCATCACCCTGTCGCAGGAGCAGTTCGAAGTGTCGCGGGCGCGCGCCGCCGAGTCGAACGCCAAGCCTGCTCCTGCATTCCTGCTTCAGGATTATCGCGACGTCCCCGGCCCGTTCGAGCGTATCATCTCGGTCGGCATGTTCGAGCACGTCGGCGTCGACCACTACGATACCTTCTTCAAGCGTTGCGCCGAACTCCTGACGGACGATGGCGTGATGATGCTGCATTCGATCGGCCGCTCCGAGGGGCCGGGCATCACCAATCCATGGATCGCCAAGTACATCTTCCCCGGCGGCTACATCCCGGCGCTCTCCGAAGTGCTGCCATCCATCGAACGGGCCGGCCTGCTGGTTTGCGATATCGAAATCCTCCGCCTGCACTACGCCGAGACCCTGAAGGCCTGGCGCGAGCGCTTCATGGCGCGACGCGAGGAAGCTGCAGCACTCTACGACGAGCGTTTCGTTCGCATGTGGGAGTTCTATCTAGCGGCGTCGGAAATGTCGTTCCGCAAGCAGGCGGTGATGAATTTCCAGATTCAGATCACCAAGCGGCAGGGTATCGTCCCGATCACCCGCGATTACATCCAGCGTCAGGAAGCCAAGCTGCGCGGGCTCGAGCGCGGCAACCAGCCGCGGCTGCAGATCGCCGGCGAGTGAACGGCAATCGACGGCGTCCACGGCGCGGCCTGACGATGGGCCTCGGCAGGTTTCGACAACTGCGCAACGACGCCCTTCAACGCATTATCGGACAGCGTCGGCATGCAGGGGACAATGCCGGCGTCAGCGACAGACGTTTCCTCGAAAGCAACGATGAGCGAACGCAACCAGGCGTCCATATCCTGTTGCGGAGTTTGCAACTGACCGTGCCGGATCATCGTTCGCTCCTTCTGCGCCAAGGTTAACGCGGTACCCGCCACAAAGTTTCCTTCAATTATCCGGCGCCAAGCGTGATCCAGATCACTGAGGGATAGATCTCCCGGCCGTAAATACCGGGCATGACCGACAAGCTCTCCACACCCGACGAACTGCCGCATGGCCTGCGGACCGACCTGGCCCTGGCCGCGGCCTCCACCGCCATGAGCCTCGCCGCCCTGATTCTCCTGGTCATCGGCTGATCGCAGCGACGTCCGGCATAATGGTATGTCGAAGGAACCGCGGCGAAGGTTCAGGTCGTGCTTACCTTTCCCTGCTGCAGCTTCTTCGCGAAGTCATTTTCGTTGCGAGCGATGCCCCGATGCCATGGTCAAGTGCTATAAGAGGGCGTGGAATCGTTCCGGGTGTCGCGCTGTGTGTAACGGGAATAAGGCCACTGGCCGCTTTCTCTGCGCGTGAACACGGTGCTTCTATGCAACCCGCTTCCGACAAATTTGAGAGAAATTATTCGCGGCCATGGCTCCTCTTGATTCGAACGTTCTCAAGCTTGCTCCCGACGCGGCGAACCCGAGCTATCGGACGGCGCCCCACAATATCGAGGCCGAGCAGAGCGTTCTGGGCGCCATTCTGGTCAATAACGACGCGTTCTATCGCGTGTCGGACTTCCTCGAAACCAAGCATTTCTTCGAGCCGATCCACCAGACGATCTACGAGACCGCCGGCAGCCTGATCCGCGCCGGCAAGGTCGCGACGCCGGTGACGCTCAAGACCTTCTTGCCGGCCGAAACCGATATCGGCGGCATGACCGTCGCCCAATACCTCGCCCGCCTCGCCGCCGAAGCCACGACGATCATCAACGCCGCCGACTACGGCCGCACCATCTATGAACTGTCGTTGCGCCGCGACCTGATCCACATCGGCGAGGACATGGTCAACGTCGCCTACGACGCACCGGTGGATTTCGCGCCGCGGGCACAGATCGAAGACGCCGAGCGGCGCCTGTACGAACTGGCCGAAGCCGGACGCTACGACGGCGGATTCCAGAAATTCTCGCAGGCCATGAAGGTCGCGCTCGACATGGCGGCCAACGCCTATCAGCGCGACGGAAAACTGTCCGGCATCGCCACCGGCCTGCGCGACCTCGACGTCAAGATGGGCGGCTTGCAGCGCTCCGACTTGCTGGTGCTCGCCGGGCGTCCAGGCATGGGCAAGACGGCGCTCGCCACCAACATCGCCTACAACATCGCCCGCGCCTATCGCGGCGAAACCCAGGCGGACGGCACCACGAAGGCGGTGAACGGCGGCATCGTCGGCTTCTTCTCGTGCGAAATGTCCGCCGAGCAGCTCGCCACGCGTATTCTGGCCGAGCAGACCGGGATCGCATCAAGCACGATCCGTCGCGGCGGCATTACGCAAAGCGAATTCGACAAGATCCGCGACCACACCATCGAGCTCGAACACCTGCCACTGTTCGTCGATGAAACCGGCGGCCTCTCGATTTCGCAGCTCACCGCCCGCGCACGGCGGCTGAAGCGGCAAAAGGGCCTCGACGTCATCATGGTGGACTACATCCAGCTTCTGCAGGGCTCGGGCAAACGCTCCGACAATCGCGTGCAGGAAGTCACCGAGATCACCACCAGCCTGAAGGCGCTGGCCAAGGAATTGAACGTCCCGGTGATCGCGCTATCGCAGCTCTCGCGTCAGGTGGAAAACCGCGACGACAAGCGCCCGCAACTTTCCGACCTGCGTGAATCCGGCTCGATCGAGCAGGACGCCGACGTGGTCGTGTTCGTGTATCGCGAAGAGTATTACCTGCAGAACAAGGAACCGCGCCCCGGCACGCCGGAGCACGAGAAGTGGCAGACCGAAATGGACCTCGCGCACGGCAAGGCCGAAGTCATTATCGGCAAGCAGCGTCACGGTCCCACGGGAACGGTCGAACTGCACTTCGAGGGCCAGTTCACCCGGTTCAGCGATCTCGCGCATGACGGTCATTTGCCCGACCGGATGTAACGGCTGCGCTCGGTTGAACGCCGCCCGACCGGCGCGTAAGCTGCCTGTCCATCCAGGAATCGTCGCGCGGGAACATCGCGCAGGGATAGCGCAGCGCCATGAACGTCGTTTCCGATCCGAAGACCATCGCCTCCGGCAGCGCGCTGTCGCCTGAAGCCAATCGGGCCGCAACCCTTGCGGCCGCGACCGGCGTGCTCACCGTCGATCTCGATGCCATCGTCGCCAACTGGCGCAAGCTGGAGAGCCGCAGCGTGCCCACCGAATGCGCGGCGGTGGTGAAGGCCAATGCGTATGGCTGCGGCGTCGGTCCCGTCGTGCGCGCGCTGGTGGCTGCCGGCTGCAAGACCTTCTTCGTCGCCACCATCGACGAAGCACGCGCCGCGCGGGCGGCCAGTGCCCTGCCGAAAATCTACGTGCTCAACGGCTGCTTCCAGAATTGCGGCGACGCCTTTGCCGAACTCGACTGCAAGCCGGTGATCGGCGACCTCAACGAACTCGCGGAATGGGACGTGTTCTGTCGGCGCACCGGCTGGGCCGGCGGCGCGGCGATCCATATCGATACCGGAATGAATCGCCTCGGTCTCTCGCTCGCGGATGCGCACGGCCTGGTACCGCGCATCAATGCCGGCAACCATGGCATCACGCTGGTGATGAGCCACCTCGCCTGCGCCGAGGACCTGCACAATCCCATGAACGCCAGGCAGGCTGCGAATTTCCGCGAGATCGCGCATCTCTACACCGGCGTGCCGGCATCGCTGGCGAATTCATCCGGCACGTTTCTCGGCCCGCAATTCCAGTTCGACCTGATGCGTCCGGGTGCAGCGCTCTATGGCGTCAATCCGACGCCCGAGGCCGACAATCCGATGCAGCCCGTGGTCGGCCTGAAAACGCGCATCGTCCAGATCCGCAACGTCGAACGCGGCGAGAGCGTCGGCTACGGTGCCATCTGGACCGCGCGGCGGCCGACGAAACTGGCGATTGTCAGCACCGGCTATGCCGATGGCTATTTTCGGGCCGCCGGTGGCGCGGACGGCGTGCGCAGCGCCGAGGTCATCGTCGCCGGCCAACGCTGCCCGATCGCGGGCCGCATCTCCATGGACCTGATGGCGGTCGACATTACCGATCTGCCCGACAAGGCCGCACGGCGTGGGCAGATGGCGACGCTGCTTGGCGAAGGGATCACCGTCGACGAACTCGCGCATCATTTCGGCACCATCGGTTACGAGGTGCTGACCAGCCTCGGTCGCCGTTACGCGCGTGTCTACACGGGCAGCACTGCCGCCCCGGCCGAAGCCGTATCGCCTTCACCATAAATTTTTGCCGTCGATCACCGTCACCGGCACGGCGTCGAGATCGAAATCCTCGAACAGGTGAGCGTTGACGCCGATCTTCATCTTGTCGAAGTCCGGCTTGCCGGTCGACCAGTCGGGCGATTCTGAATAGGTAGTCCCGCCGCACGTGGCGCAGAAATGATGTTTCACGGTGCGGCTGCCCCACTTGTACGTGGCCACCTTCTCCACCGGCGACGTCAGGTGAAACTGTGCCGGCTTGTAATAGGCCCACAGTGCGCCGCTCTTGGAGCAGTACGAGCAGGTGCAGCGTGTGACACTCGAGGGAGGCTTGCTCACCTCGAATTGCGTATTTCCGCAATGGCAGCTTCCTTTGACGGTCACGACGTTTTCTCCGATGCCTGAATGCGTAACGATCTTTAGCCGAACGCTGTTGCCAGCATGATGTCAGCAGCGGAAACGCCGACGCGGCCTCGCATCTCCGTGATGCCGGGCGCGCAACCAGTTTCCGCTATGCCGATCCCCGGATATTGCTAGGCTTCCTTCGCAACTCCGGCGAGTCGCGGAGACCCCCTTGAATTACATTTTCGTTCTCGCGGTCGGGCTGATCGCCGGCACCATCAGTGGCATCGTCGGCACCGGATCGTCGATCATGCTGGTGCCGGTGCTGGTCTATGAGTTCGGGCCGAAGGAGGCGGTGCCGATCATGGCGGTGGCCGCCGTCATGGCCAACCTGTCGCGCATCGTGGCGTGGTGGCGCGAGGTCGACTGGCGCGCCTGCGCCGCCTATTCGGTCACCGGTATCCCGGCGGCGGCGCTCGGCGCCCGGACGCTGCTGATCCTGCCGTCGCGCGCCGTCGATATCGCCATCGGCCTGTTCCTGATCGCGATGGTGCCGGCACGGCATTGGCTGGCCAAACGCGATGTCAGGATCACGCTGTGGCACCTCGCACTCGGCGGCGCGATCATCGGCTTCCTCACCGGCATCGTCGTGTCCACCGGCCCGCTGAGTGTGCCACTGTTCCTGTTCTACGGCCTGACCAAGGGCGCATTCCTCGCCACCGAGGCGGCGAGTTCGCTCGGCCTCTACCTCAGCAAGTCGGTGACCTTCGAGCGGTTCGGCGCGCTGACCCCGGCCGTCGCCCTGAAAGGGCTGATCGCCGGATCGTCGCTGATGTTCGGCGCCTTCATTGCCAAGCGCTTCGTACTCAAGCTCGACCCGAACGTGTTCCGACTGGTGATGGATGGCATCATGCTGCTGGCCAGCCTATCAATGCTCTGGAACGCGACTCACGCGACCTGACCTGGCAAGTTCCACCTCATGGCCAAATCCACGCTCTCCTTCGTCTGCCAGAACTGCGGCGCGGCCTATAACCGCTGGCAGGGCAAATGCGACTCCTGCGGCGAGTGGAACACGCTGGCCGAGGAGGATACGACAGGCGCGACCTCGATGCCGGCGAGCATCCGCTCCAAGCGCAAGAGCCGGGTGTTCGCGCTGGAAAGCCTCTCGGGCAAGAGCGTCGACGCCCCGCGCCTACCGACCGGCATGGCGGAGCTCGATCGCGTCACCGGTGGCGGTTTCGTCCGCGGCTCGGTGCTGCTGGTCGGCGGCGATCCCGGCATCGGCAAGTCGACGTTGCTGACGCAGGCGACCAGCGTGCTGGCCCGCGCGGGCTACCGCGCGGTCTATATCTCTGGCGAAGAAGCCATCGCCCAGGTGCGGCTGCGCGCCGAACGGCTCGGCCTCGCCAATGCGCCGGTCCAGCTCGCCGCCGAGACTTCGGTTGAGGATATTATCGCAACCCTTTCGGAAGGCACGGTTCCTCGCCTCGTCGTGATCGACTCGATCCAGACCATGTGGACCGACACGGTGGAATCTGCGCCCGGCACCGTGACGCAGGTACGCGCCTCGGCGCAGGCGCTGATCCGCTTCGCCAAGCGCTCCGGCGCGGCCGTCATCCTGGTCGGCCATGTCACCAAGGACGGCCAGATCGCCGGCCCACGGGTGGTCGAGCATATGGTCGACGCCGTGCTGTCGTTCGAGGGCGAAGGCTCGCAGCAGTTCCGCATCCTGCGCTCGGTGAAGAACCGTTTCGGTCCGACCGACGAGATCGGCGTGTTCGAGATGACCGGTCTTGGGCTGCGCGAGGTCACCAACCCGTCGGAACTGTTTCTGTCCGAACGCGATCTCGGCTCGCCGGGAACCGCGGTGTTCGCCGGCATCGAGGGTACCCGTCCGGTGCTGGTGGAACTGCAGGCGCTGGTCGCCCCAACCTCGCTCGGCACGCCGCGCCGCGCCGTGGTCGGCTGGGACTCCAGCCGCCTGTCGATGGTCCTGGCCGTGCTGGAGGCCCATTGCGGAGTGAAACTGTCCGGCTACGACGTCTATTTCAACGTGGCCGGCGGCCTGCGCATCCAGGAACCCGCAGCCGATCTCGCCGCCGCCGCGGCGCTGGTATCGTCGCTGGCCAACGCCCCGTTGCCGACCGACGCGGTCTATTTCGGCGAAATCTCGTTGTCCGGTGCGGTGCGCCCGGTGGCGCAGACCTCGGCCCGGCTCAAGGAGGCCGCCAAGCTCGGCTTCGGACGCGCCATCCTGCCGGAATCGGCCCGCGGCGACGTCGGCGGCGATGCGGGCCTGTCCCTCAATACCGTCGGCGGACTGACCTCGCTGGTGGCCGAGATCGCCGCGCGTGGCACGCCCCGCAAGGGTGCCCGGCAGTCCACCGAGGGCGACGATGACGGCGACTCCAGAGACACATCCCACGGCAAAAATGCCGCACCGCCCCGATTCCGCCGCCAAGAGAGATAATGCAGGCGTGACGTTGCCCACAGCCGCCGCTATACAACCGGCGCGGCGGGAAACTCCGATCTTGCGGGATACGCAATATCCCCGTCACTTGAACTGAATGCGCGACACCGATTCGCGGAATCGAGACTCACGAGCGGACCTGACCAGCCGATGCCGATAACGATCCTTGATCTTGTGCTGCTCGCGGTAATGTTGATCTCGGGCCTGCTCGCAATGGTTCGCGGTTTCATGCGCGAGATATTGTCGATCGCGGCCTGGGGCGCGGCGGCGCTGGTGACGCTGTATTCCTATCAAAAGCTGCTGCCGACCGCGAAAACCTATTTCAACAACGACACGGTCGCGAGCGTCGCGGTGATCGCCGGCGTGTTCATCGGCACCCTCATCGTGGTGTCGATCATCACCGTGCGCATTTCTGACATGATCCTCGACTCGCGGATCGGCGCGCTGGATCGCACCCTCGGTTTCCTGTTCGGTCTGGCTCGCGGCCTGTTGATCGTGGTGGTCGCGTTCCTGTTCTTTGCATGGCTGGTCCCCACCAAGCAGCGGCCGGACTGGGTGTCGAACGCAAAATCGCTAACCATGCTTCAATCAACCGGTGATTGGCTGATGTCGCTCTTGCCGGATGACCCCGAGAACACCATCTTGAAGAGATTCAAGAAGAACAAACCCGAGGACGAGCAAACCGATACCAATCCGGCGGCGCCCGGCGCTGGCGATGGTTACTCCAAGCCTGCTCGCGACAGCCTGAAACAGCTGATCGACGGCAAACCGACGGGACATTAGTCCCTGACGACGGGACGCAGTTCCCTTGAAAGTGAGGCGCGATGGACGAGATGCAACTTCTTCCCAATGACGCCGCCACACCTCCGTCCGACATGGACCAACGCTCCGATATGGACCAACACGACGACACGCTGCGCGAGAAGTGCGGCGTGTTCGGCATTTTCGGGCACCCCGATGCCGCCGCCATCACCGCACTCGGCCTGCACGCCCTGCAGCATCGCGGCCAGGAAGCCGCCGGCATCGTCTCCTTCGACGGCCATCGCTTTCATTCCGAACGCCGGCTCGGTCTGGTCGGCGATACGTTCTCCCGCCGCGACGTGATCGAGCGCCTGCCCGGCACCTCCGCCGTCGGCCACACCCGATATTCCACCACCGGTGGCACCATTCTTCGCAACGTGCAGCCGCTGTTCGCCGAACTTAATGCCGGCGGCCTCGCCGTCGCCCACAACGGCAACCTCACCAACGGCCTGACCCTGCGCCGCGACCTGGTTCGCGAAGGCGCCATGATGCAGTCGACCACCGACACCGAAGTGATCCTGCACCTCGTCGCCCACTCCAAGCGCAATCACTTCATCGATCGCTACATCGAGGCGCTGCGCGCCATCGAAGGCGCCTATTCGCTGGTCGCACTGACCAACAAGAAGCTGGTCGGTGCGCGCGACCCGCTCGGCATCCGTCCGCTGGTGCTCGGCGAACTCGACGGCTGTCCGATCCTCGCCTCGGAAACCTGCGCCCTCGACATCATCGGCGCAAAATATGTTCGCGACATCGAGCCCGGCGAAGTCATCGTGTTCGACGATAACGGCACGCAAAGTCACAAGCCGTTCCCGCCGATGGCGCCGCGTCCCTGCATCTTCGAATATATCTATTTCGCCCGGCCGGATTCCGTGGTCGGTGGCCGTCCGGTCTATTCCGTCCGCAAGGCGATGGGCGCGCAGCTCGCCCGCGAGAGCAATGTCGAGGCAGATGTCGTGGTGCCGGTGCCGGATTCCGGCGTGCCCGCCGCGCTCGGCTACAGCCAGACTTCCGGCATCCCGTACGAGCTCGGCATCATCCGCAACCACTATGTCGGCCGCACCTTCATCCAGCCGACCCAAAGCGTGCGCGAACTCGGCGTGCGCATGAAGCATTCGGCCAATCGCGCAGCCATCGAAGGCAAGCGCATCGTCTTGATCGACGACAGCCTCGTGCGCGGCACCACCTCGAAGAAGATCGTCAAGATGATGCGCGACGCCGGCGCGCGCGAAGTGCATTTCCGCATCGCATCGCCGCCGATCACGCATCCGGACTATTACGGCATCGATACTCCGGATCGCGAAGGCCTGCTCGCCGCCAGCCACACGCTGGAAGAGATGCGCGACATCATCGGCGCGGACTCGCTGGCGTTCCTTTCCGTCGATGGCATCTACCGCGCCATGGGCGAGCCCGGCCGCGACCCGGCGCATCCGAAGTTCACCGACCATTGCTTTACCGGTGACTATCCGACGCCGCTCACCGACCTCACCCAGACCGAAGCGCAGCCCCGGCAACTGTCGCTGCTGGCGGAAGCCAGCTGATACGGCGCCCGATCTTACGTCACTTCCGATCTGCCCCGCCGCGCCAGCCACACGGTGCGGCCGCCGCAGGTCGCATCTTCCGCGACATGCGCGACAACCCCGAACCCGTTGACCTGCAACAACGCGGTGTATTCCTCGGGATCGAGGCTCGCGTGATACAGCGGCTCGTCGTGATATGAGCCGATGGCCTCGCCCGCGCGTGGACCGCTTGTGAACATCAGTGCAGCCCCTTCGGCCGCGTGTCTCGCGAAAAGCGGAAACATCGCGCGCTGGTCGTCCGGCGCGAGATGGAAAAAGCTGTCCCACGCGAGAATACCGCCGAACCTGCGGCCGAGATCGAGCTTCCGCATATCGGCGACCAGCCACGATTGCGCTGGAAAGCGCTCGCGGCACAATTCGATCATCGTGGCCGACGAGTCGACACCGGTGACGCTATGTCCGGCGGCAATGAGATAGCCCGCTATCGGTTCGCCCGATCCGCAGCCGATATCCAACAAAGGTGCTCCGGTGCCCACAACGGCACGAAACCGGTCGAGCCAAGCCCGTTCGAACAGGCTCTTGTTTGCGTGTTTCAGTAATTGCGGGACAGTGATTTCGGTAATTTGCGGACAGTGATTTCAGTAATTACGGGACAGGGATTCCGCTAAATCGCGGACAGTTGCGGGGGTTGGTTTTCGGGAGC
>Ga0007871_1000247_pt1 | contig 14170 bp, 8 predicted proteins | sample CryBogCBH08Jun09_FD_71208 | JGI IMG/M metagenome (GOLD analysis project Ga0007871, IMG submission 71208) | Freshwater microbial communities from Crystal Bog, Wisconsin, USA - CBH08Jun09 | ecosystem: Environmental > Aquatic > Freshwater > Lake | place: Crystal Bog, Wisconsin, USA | collected...
ACCTTCATATCCGGCCGCACCTTGGCGGCCTGACCGTGCTGGCGAATGAAGAATACCAGCTTCTCCGGCTGCGCAAAGCTGTTGTCGCGGAAGGTGATCACCGCACCCTTCGGCCCGGCATCGATCTTCTCCACGTTGGCGCGACGGCAATAGGCCTTGATGGTCGCGACCTTGAACAGGTAGCGCGCCTCGTCCGGCAGCGGACCGAAGCGATCGCGCAATTCGGCGGCGAAGCTGTCGATCTCTTCCTCGGTCTCGAGATCGGCAAGCCGCCGATACAGCGATAGTCTGACCGGCAGATCGGACACGTAGTCCTCCGGAATCAGCACCGGCATGCCGAGCGTGATCTGCGGCGACCAGCGATCCGCCACGGGTTCGGAAATGCCGGCCTTGAGATTGAGGATCGCCTCCTCCAGCATCGATTGGTACAGTTCGAAACCGACTTCCTTGATATGACCGGACTGCTCCTCGCCCAGCAGGTTGCCTGCGCCGCGAATGTCGAGGTCGTGCGATGCAAGCTGAAATCCTGCGCCGAGCGTTTCCAGCGATTGCAAGACCTTAAGCCGGCGTTCGGCCTGCGGCGTGATCTTCTGCTGCGCGGGCAGCGTGAACAGCGCATAGGCGCGCAGCTTTGAACGGCCAACGCGACCGCGCAGCTGATAGAGCTGCGCGAGGCCGAACATGTCGGCGCGATGCACGATCAGCGTATTGGCGGACGGAATATCGAGGCCGGATTCGACGATCGTGGTCGACAGCAGGATATCGTACTTGCCATCGTAGAACGCCGACATGATGTCCTCGATCGTGGTCGGCGGCATCTGGCCGTGCGCGACCGCGACCTTCATCTCGGGCACATTCTTGTCGAGGAAATCCTTTACCTCGGCGAGATCGTCGATCCGCGGGCATACATAGAATGCCTGTCCGCCGCGATAACGCTCGCGCAGCAAGGCTTCGCGGATCATCAGCGGATCGTGCGGGGCAACGAAGGTGCGCACCGCGAGGCGATCGACCGGCGGCGACGCGATGATCGACAGATCGCGCACGCCCGTGAGCGCCAGTTGCAGCGTGCGCGGGATCGGCGTGGCGCTCAGCGTCAGCACATGAACCTGGGCGCGCAACTGCTTCAGGCGTTCCTTGTGGCTGACGCCGAAATGCTGCTCTTCGTCGACCACCAGCAGTCCAAGGTCCTTGAACTTGATCGACTTGCCGAGTAGCGCGTGGGTACCGACGACGATGTCGACGGTGCCGTCGGCAATTCCCTTCTTGGTCTGGCTCAGTTCCTTTGACGACACCAGCCGCGACGCCTGCGCGACATTCACCGGGAAACCGCGGAAACGCTCGGCGAAATTTTTCGCATGCTGGCGCGCGAGCAACGTCGTTGGCACCACCACCGCGACCTGCTTGCCGTCGAGCGCCGCGGCGAAGGTCGCGCGCAGCGCCACTTCGGTCTTGCCGAAACCGACGTCGCCGCAGACCAGCCGGTCCATCGGCTTGCCGCTTTCGAGATCGTGCAACGCCGCGTTGATGGCGGTGAGCTGGTCCTCGGTCTCCTCGTAGGGAAAGCGCGCACAGAATTCGTCGTAGAGGCCGGGTTGCACCGGCATCTTGGGGGCTTCGTGCATATGCCGCTCGGCCGCGATCTTGATGAGTTCGCCGGCGATCTCGCGGATGCGGTTCTTGAGCTTGGCCTTGCGTGCCTGCCAACCGCCACCGCCCAGCCGATCGAGCTCGACATTGGCCTGATCGGAGCCATAGCGCGACAGCAGTTCGATGTTCTCGACCGGGAGAAATAGCTTCGTCTCGTTCGCGTAGCGCAGTTCGAGGCAATCATGCGGCGCACCGGCGACGTCCAGCGTTTGCAAGCCGACGAAACGGCCGATGCCGTGCTCGACATGGACGACAAGATCGCCGGTCGCGAGACTGGTCACTTCGGAAATGAAGTTTTCCAGCTTGCGGCTCGCCTTGCGCGGGCGCACCAGCCGGTCGCCGAGAATGTCCTGCTCGGTGATGAAGGAGACGTTGTCGGTCTCGAAACCGGATTCCATGCCGACCACGGCCAGCATGGTTTCGTTACGCGGCGTTGCCTGCACCGTGCGCCATGTGTTGACGTTGGTCAGGTTGAGCAGCTTGTGGTCTTTCAGCATGCTCGCCATACGGTCGCGAGAACCTTCGCTCCACAGCGCGATGACCACCTTGCGGCGCGCCGCCTGCAATCCGTGCACATGCGCCACGACGGACTCGAATACGTTCACGGAGGTGTCGGCACGCTCCGGCGCGAAGCTGCGGCCTTGCCGCGCGCCCGCGTCGATCACGCCCTCGCTGCCCTCCGGCACCGCGAACGGCGTCAACCGCACCAGCGCGGCATCCGCAAGGCGCGTGCCCCATTCCTGCTCGGTGAGATAGAGCCGGTCCGGCGGCAACGGCTTGTAGATCGCACCACCGCCGCGATGCTCCAGCGCCTCGCGCCGGGCCTCGTAGTAGTCGTTGATCTGCGTGAAGCGCTCGCGCGCAGCATCCTCGCCTTGCGGTTCGATCGTCACCGGCGCATCGCCGAGGTAGTCGAACAGCGTGTCCATCCGCTCCTGAAACAACGGCAGCCAGTGCTCCATGCCGGGATGGCGGCGGCCTTCGCTGACGGCTTCGTAGAGCATGTCGTCGCGCTCCGGCGCGCCGAACGCCGCGACATAACCCATCCGGAAGCGGCGGATGGTCTCGGTGACGAGTTGGAATTCCGAGACCGGCACGAGGTCGAGACCGCGCATGGTCAACAGCGTGCGCTGGGTTTCCGCATCGAAGGTGCGGATCGATTCCAGCGCATCGCCGAAGAAGTCGAAGCGCACCGGCTGGTCCAGCCCCGCCGGAAACAGGTCGAGGATGCCGCCGCGCACCGCATATTCGCCGGGCTCGCGCACCGTCGAGGAACGACTGTAGCCGTTATGCTCAAGCCAGGCGACGATGGAGTCCATCGGCACCACGTTGCCCGGCGCTACCGACAGCGCCTGCGCCGCGATCACCTCCCGCGCCGGAACGCGCTGCGTGGCTGCGTTCACCGTAGTCAGCACGATCAGCGGCTTCTCGCTGCCCTTGAGGCGAGAAAGCTTCGCAAGCGTGGTCACGCGCTGCGCGACGATGCCGCCATGCGGCGACACCCGGTCGTAGGGCTGGCAGTCCCAGGCCGGAAACTGCATTACCTCCAGATCGGGCGCGAAGAATTCCAGCGCGCGCGCCAGTTGCGACATGCGCGGACCGTCGCGGCAGATCACCGCAAGGCTGACGGCGGGCGCCTTCGGCCGCGCGGCCACGGCGCGCGCGAGATCGGAGACGATCAACCCTTCCGCACCCTCGGCAACATTGGCGAGCGTCAGCGCGCGACCTGGCGCGAGTAGTTCTGCGGGAGATCTCGACGGAGCTTTCATGCGTTGTGGTCCGCTACCCGAAACGACTTGATGCGCTCGAACAGCGCGCCTGCGAACTCGGGCGTCGGCTCGGTATTGCCGGTCAGCGCGGCATAGAGATCGGGATCGGGAGCGTCGATCAGGCGCTCGAGTTCCGACAGTTCGATCTCGCTCAACGAGGCGATCTCCGCATCGGCAAACCGGCCGAGGATCAGGTCCATCTCGCGCGTCCCGCGATGCCAGCACCGGTAAAGCAGTCGCTTGCGTCGATCATCGAGCCCATGGCTCGATCGTGTCGTTCCCGTCATGTCCCAACCTTGCGTAACGCAGAAAGCCCGGACGTGCCGGGCGCGGTTGATATAGCCCCCGGGGGTGACGATGTCAGCCCTTGAGTTCTGTGAATCGTCGGTCTGCAGGGATCGCCGGATAACAAAAAAGACGTGGATGCCCGGCATAAAGCCGGGCATGACGGCCCGGAATATCTTTAGGTTCTCTGATGCGCCCTCCCATCCTGAATCCGCTGTTTGCGCTGGTCACCAGTCTTCCGGGCGTCGGCCCGAAGCAGGATAAGCTGCTGCGCTATCTGCTGGATCGCAGCGAGACGCCGCGGCTGGTCGATCTGCTGCTGCATCTGCCGACCAGCGTGATCGACCGGCGTGCGCGCCCGACCGTTCGCGATGCCGTGCCCGGCACGGTGGTGACGCTGGAAGTGACGGTCGACCGGCATCGCCCTACGCCGCCCGGCCGCTCCCGTGCGCCGCATCTGGTCTATGCCAGCGACGACACCGGCGATGTGCTGCTGACCTATTTCCGCGCCAAGCCCGGATATGTCGAAAAGCTGCTCCCGGTTGGTGAGAAACGCTATGTCTCCGGCACCGTGCAGATGTTCGACGGCACGTTGCAGATGGTGCACCCGGACCGTGTCGTTGACGAGGCCGGGCTTGCCAAACTCTCGGGCATCGAGCCGGTCTATCCGCTAACCGAAGGCCTTGCGCTCGGCTCCCTGCGGCGCGCGGTGGCGCAGGCGCTGCAGAAGCTCCCTGCATTGCCTGAATGGATTGCACCCGATGTCATCAGCCGTTGCAGGTTTCCGCCGCTTGCCGAGGCCTTGAACCGCATCCACGCGCCGCTCGAACTCACGGACATCCTCCCAGATGGTCCGTTCTGGTCGCGGCTCGCCTACGACGAACTGCTCGCCGGACAACTCGCGCTCGCGCTGATCCGCGCGCAGCTGCGTCGTCCTGCCGGCGTGCGGCACACCGGCGACGGTCATCTGCGCAACAGGATCATCGACGCGCTGCCTTACGCCCTCACCTCATCGCAGCAGGAGGCGGCAGCCGCCATCGCCGCCGATCTGCAGCAGCCGGTGCGCATGCTGCGATTGCTGCAGGGCGATGTCGGCTCGGGCAAGACCGTCGTCGCTCTGCTCGCCGCCGCGGCCGTTACCGAGGCCGGCAAGCAGGCGGCGCTGATGGCGCCGACCGAAATTCTCGCGCGCCAGCATATCAAGACGATCGCGCCGCTGGCGGAGCGCGCCGGTCTGCGCGTCGCGATCCTCACCGGCCGGGAGAAAGGCAAGGAGCGCCGCGATATCCTCGCCCGCCTCGCAGCCGGCGAACTCGACCTGCTGGTCGGCACCCATGCGCTGATCCAAGACGATGTGATCTTCAAGGCGCTGGCTTTGGCCATCGTCGACGAACAGCATCGCTTCGGCGTCCGCGAGCGGCTGGCGCTCACGTCGAAAGGCGAAGCCGTCGACGTGCTGGTGCTCAGCGCCACGCCGATCCCGCGCACGCTGGTGCTGACCTATTTCGGCGACATGGACATTTCCGAGTTGCGCGAAAAACCTGCCGGCCGTCAGGCCATCGACACTCGCGCGATCCCAAGCAGCCGCCTCACTGAGGTGATCGACGGCGTCGGCCGCGCAGTCGATGCTGGCAAGCTGGTCTACTGGATCTGTCCGCTGGTGGAAGAATCGGAAGCGATCGAACATCTCACCGACGCCACCACGCGGTTCGAAAGCCTGCAGAAGCGTTTCGGCGACAAAGTCGGGCTTGTCCACGGCCAGATGAAGGGAACGGAGAAGGATCGCGTCATGGCGGCGTTCGCCGCCGGCGAAATTCAGGTGCTGGTCGCGACTACCGTCGTCGAAGTCGGCGTCGACGTACCGGCTGCCACGATCATGGTGATTGAGAATGCGGAACGCTTCGGCCTTGCGCAGCTGCATCAATTGCGCGGCCGCATCGGCCGCGGCTCCGAAGCTTCGACCTGCCTGCTGCTCTATCGCGAGCCGCTCGGTGAAATGTCCGCGGCACGGCTGCGCGTCATCCGCGAGACCACCGACGGTTTCCGCATCGCCGAGGAAGATCTGAAACTGCGCGGCGAAGGCGATGTACTCGGCACGCGGCAGAGCGGCCTGCCCGGCTATCGCATCGCGCGGTCGGAAGTGCATTCCCAGCTCATCACGCAGGCGCGCGACGAAGCATTGCGGATCATGCGCGACAATCCGAAATTGGCCGGGGAACAGGGCGACGCATTGCGCTGCCTGCTCTACCTGTTCGAGCGTGACGAAGCGATCCCCCTGATCGGCGCGGGCTGAAGGCTACTCGGCTTTCGCCGTCGCCGCATTCAACGCGGCCGTATTGGCGACGCGCGCTGCATTGGCGGTTTCAGCTAGTGCGGCGATCTTCCGCTGCGGGTCCGATCCGGGCTGTACGACGCCGGCCGACATGATCAGCGTCGCCGCGTCTTCGGCGCTCATGTCGATCTCGATGATCTTGCTTTTCGGAACGTAGAAGAAAAATCCGGTGGTCGGGTTCGGCGCACACGGCAGGAATACCGAGATGTGCTCTTCTACAGGAAGCTTGGCCGCGACTTCGACGCTCGGCGTCTGCGAGATCAGCACGATCGACCACATGCCCGGCGACGGAAACTCGACGAGGCCGACCTTGCGGAAGCTCGACCCGTTGCCGGAGAACAGCGTCTCGAACACCTGTTTGAGCCCGCGGTAAATCGCGCGCACGACGGGCATCCGCCCGAGCAGGCTTTCGCCCAACCCGACCAGCTTTCGCCCGATCAGGTTCGCGGTCAGGAAGCCTAGTAACGTCAGGGCGACCACCGCAACGATGAGGCCGGAGCCCGGCAATCCGAACGGGAGATAAGTTTCGGGACGATAATCGACCGGCACGAATGGCCGGACCAGACCGTCCACCCACGTAATGAACCACCAGGTCAGATAAAACGTAATAGCGACGGGACCCGCGACGACCAGCCCGGTGAGGAAGTAGTTGCGCATCCGCCCCATGAATCCGCGCGGTGCATCCGGCGGAGGCGTGCCCGGTGCAGATTTGGGCGGCAGACTGTCGCGGGTCATTCGTGTTCCAAAATTCAATCAGGCGCGGATTTGTGGCATGTCCCATGCCATATAGGTATTGTAGCAGACTTTTGCATCACCGCGACGACCCATTGCTTTTCGGGGCTCGTCGAAGCGTGCGCAGAATGTCGCGGTTATTCGACCGTTACCGATTTTGCTAGATTGCGCGGCTGATCGACGTCGGTGCCCATGGTGACGGCCGTATGATAGGCCAGCAGCTGCACTGGAATGGAATAAACCAGCGGCGTGAAGCTCGGCTCCATGTCCGGCAGCACGATCGTCACCAGCGACTCGACGGTAGCCTCGGCGGCGCCCCTCGCGTCCGTCATCAGGATGATGTTGCCGCCCCGCGCCGCCACCTCCTGCATGTTCGAGACGGTCTTCTCGAATACGCGGTCGTACGGCGCAATCACGACCACCGGCATGTTCTCGTCGATCAGCGCAATCGGTCCATGCTTGAGCTCGCCCGCGGCATAACCTTCAGCATGGATGTAGGAGATTTCCTTGAGCTTCAGCGCGCCTTCGAGCGCCAGCGGATAGCTGGTGCCGCGCCCGAGATAGAGCACGTCGCGGGAGCGCGCGATGTCGCGCGCCAAATGTTCAATCTGCGGTTCACTGGTCAGCGCCGCGGTCATCAATCGCGGCACCTCGATCAGGCCGTGGACCAGCTTCGTCTCTTCCTCGGCCGACAATTCGCCGCGCGCCTTGGCTGCTGCAATCGCAAGCGTCGCCAGCACCATCAACTGACAGGTGAAAGCCTTGGTCGAGGCAACGCCGATTTCCGGACCGGCCAGCGTCTGCAGCACGGTCTCGCTTTCGCGGGCGATGGTCGATGTGGTCACGTTGACGACGGAGAGCGTGTGCGCGCCTTGCGCCTTGGCGTAACGAAGCGCGGCGAGCGTGTCGGCGGTTTCGCCGGACTGCGAGATGAAAATAGCGAGATCGCCCTTGCGTAGCGGCGCTTCGCGATAACGGAATTCGGACGCGACGTCGAGTTCGACGGGCAGCCGCGCGAAGCGCTCCAGCCAGTATCGTGCGACGAAACCGGCATAGCTCGCCGTGCCGCACGCGGTGATCGAAACGCGCTGCACGTCGCGAAAATCGAACGGCAGCTTGACCGGCATCTCGACGCGTTCGGTCGCCATGTCGACGTAACGCGCCAGCGTATGACCGACGACTTCCGGCTGCTCGTGGATCTCCTTGGCCATGAAGTGACGATAGTTGGCCTTGTCGACGAGGAACGACGAAGCCCCCGACCGCAACACGTCGCGCTGGACGACCGCGCCCTGTTCGTCGTGGATTTCGCAGCCGGTGCGCGAAAGCACGACCCAGTCGCCATCTTCGAGATAGCTGATGTTATCGGTGAACGGCGCCAGAGCGATGGCGTCGGAGCCGAGATACATCTCGCCGTCGCCATAGCCGACCGCGAGCGGCGACCCCTTGCGCGCGCCGATCATCAGGTTGTCGTGGTCCTTGAACAGGAACGCCAGCGCGAAGGCGCCGCGCAATTGCGGCAACGCCGACTTCACCGCCTCTGCGGGAGACATCCCTTTAGCGAGATAGGAATCGACCAGATGCGCAACGACTTCCGTATCGGTCTCGCTGTCGAAGCGAGCGCCGTCGCGTTCGAGCTTTTGACGCAATTCGCGAAAATTCTCGATGATGCCGTTGTGAACCACCGCAACATTGTCGCCGGTGTGCGGATGCGCGTTGGTTTCGGTCGGCTTGCCATGCGTCGCCCAGCGCGTATGGCCGATGCCGAGATGGCCGTCGAGCGGCGAGGATCTCAGGCGTGTCTCGAGATTCTTCAGCTTGCCTTCGGCACGGCGCCGCGCGAGATCGCCGCCCTCCAGCGTCGCCACGCCGGCGGAATCATAGCCGCGATATTCCAGACGCTTGAGTGAATCGACCAGTTGATCGGCAACCGGGCCGCGACCCAGAATCCCCACAATGCCGCACATGCGGTTCCATATCTCCAAATCGTCGCCCGCCGGGGAACCGGCACGGCTCTCTTAGCCAACATCACAGATGCAGTGATATTCAAAATTTATTGCGAATTGCCACAGGGTTAAGCTGTTAACCCGTCGTCTGAGAACGCTCAGCCGCGCTCGGCCTTCTCGGCAGCCTTCATCTCGCGAAACCGCTTGGCCCAGCCTTCCCGCAGGCTCTGCTGGCTGCGTTCGACGGCCAGCGCGTCGTCCGGCACATCGCGGGCGATGACCGAACCCGAGCCGATATAGGCGCCCTTGCCGATCTTCACCGGCGCGACCAGCGAAGAATTGGAGCCGACGAAGGCGCCCTCGCCGATCTGCGTCTTGTGCTTGTTGAAGCCGTCATAGTTGCAGGTGATGGTGCCGGCGCCGATGTTGGCATTGGCGCCGATATGGGTATCGCCGATATAGGTCAGGTGGTTGACCTTGACGCCGGCCTCCAGCGTCGCGGCCTTGGTCTCAACGAAATTGCCGATCCGCGCGCCATCGCCAAGCGACGTGCCCGGACGCAGCCGCGCATATGGACCGACCGACGTGTTCTTGCCGATCGTCGCCTGCACGATATGCGAGAATGCATGAATGACGGCACCGTCACCGACGGACACGCCGGGGCCGAAGATCACGTAAGGCTCAATGGTGACGTCCTTGCCGAAGGTCGTATCCGGCGCAAGGAAAACGGTTTCGGGTGCAATCATGGTGACGCCGGCGTCGAGCGCCGCACGGCGCAACCGCGCCTGCATCACCTGCTCCGCTTCGGCAAGCTGGGCTTTGGTGTTGATGCCGCGCACTTCGTCCTCTCCGGTTTCAATGACAACGGCGTCGCGCCCACGTTCGCGAACGATCGACACCGCGTCGGTCAGATAGAACTCGCCCTTGCTGTTGGCATTGCCGATGTTTTCGAGCACCGACAGCGCAAGGCGGCCGTCGAACGCCATCACGCCGGCGTTGCACAGCGTGATCTTGCGCTCGTCTGCGCTGGCGTCGGCCTGTTCGCGGATCGCCGTCAGACGGCCGTTGTCGACGACCAGCCGGCCGTAACCGGTCGGATCGGCGGCATGGAAGCCCAGCACGGCCAGTCCAGCACCGGCTTTCAGCGGTGCACGCAACCGCTCGAATGTCTCGTGCGAGATCAGCGGCGTATCGCCGAACGCGATCAGCAGATCGTCAAAACCTTGGGCGATAGCATCCTTTGCCGCCAGCACCGCGTGCGCGGTGCCGAGACGTTCGGTCTGCGTGAAGATCGCCGCATCGGGACGAACGCGCCGCGCCTCATCCGCCACTGCCTGATGGTTGGGTCCGACGACCACAGCCAGCGACGTGCCTTCGCATTTCGGCGCGGCGTCGAGAACGTGTGCAAGCAGCGAGCGGCCGGCCACCGCGTGCAGCACTTTCGGCAGCGAGGCGCGCATTCGCGTGCCCTCGCCTGCGGCAAGCACAATTGTCAAAATCGTTCTGGCGGTCATTGCTGGTTCTGCCTGGCGAAATCCATCGGTTGCCCGTCAATAAGCATTTTCCACCAAAGATCAAACGGAACCGCCGCTGCAAATTGCCGGTACGGGACGACCGCCGGTCAATTCCTGATAAGGTCTCGGCGTGATTCGCCGGTGTGGGGCCCGATAGAATCGGATGGCTAAAGATCGCAAAGAAAAGGCGAACGGCTTCGCGGCGGACGACAAGGGCGGCTGGCTGACGAACTTTCTGGCCGACGAAGACAGCTTCGACAAGCGCGCGATGTGGCGGCTCGGGTCATGGGGCATGGCTGCGGTCGCCGCGGTCACGATCGCCGTGCTGGCCAACAAGTCCTATGTCCATACGCAACGCGATCAGATCGCCGCTGCCGATCTGGACCAACAATCGACGCGAATCCAGCGCTATGCCCGTGAAGCCGAGGTCGAGAACAAGCGGCTGTCGTCGGCGATCCAGACACTGAACAGCGACCGCGACCGGCTGTACGCGCGTGTCACGACGCTCGAACAAGGGCTGGATTCGGTGACCGGATCCATAGCCCGACAGGCACAGGGGACTTCGCCGTCCGCTTCAAACGCACCGCCGAGTGCGACAACCGACAGGTCCATGTCGCCACCGCCCGCAGTCTCTGAAGCGCCCGCCGCAGACGCCGCAGCCACACGCAAGCTTCCGTCGATATCGCCGAAGTCCGAAAAGACCGCCGCGCCAACAGTTGCGCCGGCCGGTTCAACAGACGCAGCCGAAACATCGACTCCACAGAGTGCGCCGGAGATCGCGGCTTCGCCGCCGATGACATCAACCCCGTCAATTCTCGCGCCGCCGGATCCGGCCGCAACGAAACTGACCGCGCCGGATGCACATGCGCGGACCGGACAACCCGCATCAACCGAACCCGAACAAACCGTCGCGTCCACCGAACCGGTGCCGGAAGTCCCCGTGCAGCGGACCGAATTTGGCGTCGACCTCGGCGGCGCCAATTCCGTCGAGGGACTGCGCGCACTCTGGCGGCGGATCGGTGCATCTAATACGGAACTCGCCGGGTTGCGTCCCCTGATCTCGGTGCAGGAAAGCCACCCCGGCATGAAGCTCCATCTGCGGCTGATAGCCGGGCCGCTTGATGACGCCGCCACGGCCGCGAAAATCTGCGCAACGCTGGCGACACGGAGGCAAGCCTGCGCCACATCGGTATTCGACGGCCAGCGGCTCTCGCTCAATGTCGAGCCACCGGCGCAGCACGTGGTCCACCGGAGAGTTCATCCGCGGACCGTCAAGCGGGAACCGGCCAAACCGGCAGCCCAGCCCGCGGCACCGGCACCGGCGCGATAGATACATCCCTAACCCACGGGTCATGCACAGCCCCGCCCCGGCTTGGCTTGCCCGTTCGCACGATCCGAACCATAGTCGGGGCATGAAAAAAGACCCGTTTCGTCTGACGCCCTACCAGGTGCAGTGGTTGCTGATCGTCGGTTTCGTCACCGTCGGTTACGCGCTGTACGTGCGTTATATGGCGATCGAAATGTCCACGGTGACGCTGGCCTGCGACGCCGGCCTGCAAAGCTACCTTTGCAAGGCACGATTGCTGGCAACCTATCTGTTTCGCAATTCGGTGTTCGGCATTGTCGCACTGATCATCGCCGTGCTGCACGTGATCCGGCCGTCCATCGTGCTCCTGACCGGCGGACTGATCGCAGCCGGTCTCGGCATCGTGCTCTATAATGTCGCGCTTTCCGGCCTTGCGATCGGGTTGCTTATCCTGGGATTTGCGCGGCCCGCGCCCGCCACAGTGTGACGCCCAGCATCAGATAGATCAGGCAGGTCCACAGCGACTGCCAGTTGGCCGGCCCTTCGTTGAAGCCGATATAGATCGCCGACAAAGCCAGCAATCCCGCAAAAGCAGCCTCGGCGACCGGGCGCACGCCCGTTTGCGGCCGGTTGAGCGTCATCAGCATCCAGAATGGCACAACCGCCATGGTCAGCGCCGCGAACGGGAAATCGCGATAGCGCGGATCGAATACGAAACCGAGCGCGGTTTCGCAGGCGATCACCGTCGTCACCATCAGCACCAGGCCCAGCAGCACCAGCCGCCGCGACGAGGTCCGTCCGGGGCGCGGCCCGAGAAATTCCAGGAAGGTCGGCAGCGACCGGCCCGACATCAGCGCGCTCGCCGATAACAGCGGCGACAGGATTCCGGCGGCCAGCAACGCCCCCCACTGCACCCAGCCGGCGACGCCGAGGCTTTCGTACAGCATCTTGTCGACGGCGACGCCCAGCAGCGTACCCGCAACCGTGGCTGACGCGAACACGCCGAGCCACCAGGCGAAAGGCGGTGCCCACGGCCTCCGCCGCGCCGTCCACATCGCTGCGGCGAAGATCAACACGCTGAGCACCATTCCGCCCACCATTTCCTGCTTCCAGAGCGGGAAATTGCTGATCGGCTCCCCTGCGGGATATTTCAGCGCGCGCGTATAGGCGTCGAACAATCCCCAATAGCCGCCGACGGTACCTTCGAGCTGGCGCTTCCAGGGCTGGTCGTAGGCCTCGATCAGGTTGACCCGGAAATTCTCGCGCTTCGCCAGTTGAAGGATTTCAGAAACCACCCGCGCCTGATTGGTGCGCGACGGCAGCGCGCCCTCGCGCATGCGCCCGGCGCTCGGCCAGCCGGTTTCACCGATCAGAATTTCCTTGCCGGGAAATGCGACTGCCACACGCTTGCGGATCGAGTCGACATGCGCGGCTGCGTAACGCGCACGGATCGGGATGTCCTCCCAATACGGCAGGATGTGGATGGTGACGAAATCCACCGCGTCGTAGACGTCGCGATTGCGCAGCCAGTATTCCCAGACATCGGCATACGTGACCGGCACCTTGACCTGTGCCTTGACCGAGCGAATGGTCGCTGCCAGATCGGTAGCCGTCATCTCGCCGCGCAGCAGCACCTCGTTACCGACCACGACACCGGTAATGACGTCTGCGTATTCCTTGGTCAGTCCGACGGCGGTGGCGATCTCGACCAGATTGTTGACCCGGTTGCTACCGAGCCAGATGCCGAGGATCAGCTTGAGCCCCGCCTTCCGCGCCAGTTCCGGCGCCTTGTCGAGACCATTCTCGATCGAATAGGTCCGCACGCATTTCGATATTTTGGCGAGCTGGGCGAAATCCTGCGCGATCTGCTCGGGCGGAATCTCTGTCCCCTTCACAAGCGGGCTCTGCCCCTCGCGGAACGGCGCGTAGGAAACGCATTCCAGCTTGCTGTTCGATTCGATCGGTGCGTGTGCGAGCCGGATCGGCTCGGCCAGCCACCACCAGATGCCGGCGATCGCGCAGAGCGATAACAAGAGGAGGGCTAACGGCGTTCGAACGTAAATCGGCCGATCCTCCTGTTTCAAACGGTGACTTGCGCGCTTTCCGGACAGAAACCGATCTGCTTCATACGCACAGTGTGCACCCGGAGTCGTCGATTAACCGGTCATCGACGATCTGCCAAGGGCAGCCGAAGACCAATCCACGCTTCTGTCAACGACAAGCCCGGATGAGGTCCTGAAAATTTTGGCCTTTACTGGACAAAAAGCATTTTGTGCTACAAGGGATTCTAATCTGCCCATCGCCGCATTGGGGACCCATTTAAGCGGCATCTGGACAACAGGTTTTTGCCGCGGGCGGGCATCGAATTTCGGGGATGGTATGCGTCAAATTCTGGTTGAGTTCCGAAGCGCGGTTCTGCGGACATTGGCAGTGCCGGGATTGGCGTTGTTGCTTGGCGTCGGCGGCGCGATTGCGCAAAGCGGCGACCTGCGCGCGCAGGACCAGAACGCCAAGCAACCGGCGCAGCAGCAGAATGCCAATCCGGCGAACGCCGCCGAGGCTGCCGCTGCGGCAAAGGAAAGCCAGCGCAAGATCGACGAATTCGCCGAGGCTGCCAAGGCCATCAACGGCCCTGCCGGCAA
>Ga0007871_1000253_pt1 | contig 13925 bp, 11 predicted proteins | sample CryBogCBH08Jun09_FD_71208 | JGI IMG/M metagenome (GOLD analysis project Ga0007871, IMG submission 71208) | Freshwater microbial communities from Crystal Bog, Wisconsin, USA - CBH08Jun09 | ecosystem: Environmental > Aquatic > Freshwater > Lake | place: Crystal Bog, Wisconsin, USA | collected...
TGGAAGACGCTGCCGGCGTCGCCGGGCTGCATGCGCGTCGTCACGAAGCCGAACTGCGCTTGAAGGCTGCCGAAACCAACCTCACCCGCGTCGAGGACGTCATCGGCCAACTCGCCAGCCAGGTCGAAGGTCTGAAGAAGCAGGCGCGTCAGGCGATCCGCTTCCGCGAAGTCGCCGCGAAAGTGCGAAAGGCCGAAGCCACACTGTTTCATCTGCGCTGGCTGCAGGCCCATGCCGACGTCAACGACGCCGGCCAGACCCACGACCTCAGCGTTCGCGAAATGGCCGAGCGCACCCAGCAGCAGGCCGAAGCCGCGCGCATCCAGGCGATCCGCGCATCGGAGTTGCCTGCCCTGCGCGAGGCCGAAGCCCGTGCCGCCGCCGGCCTGCAGCGCCTTAGCAATGCACGCGATGCGCTGGACCAGGAAGAACAGCGCGCCAAGGACCGCGTCACCGAACTCGATCGTCGGCTGACGCAATTCTCTGCCGACATCGAGCGCGAGCAGCAACAGAACGTCGACGCCGACGCGGCGCTGGCGCGCCTCGAAACCGAAGACGTCGAACTGAAGGAAGAGATCAGGTCGCGCGTCGAGCAGCGCAGCGGCGTCGACGAGCGTGTGTCGGAAGCCGAGGCCACCCTCGCCGCCGCCGAGCGCACGTTCGCGGAATTGACCACCGCGCTGGCCGACCTCACCGCGCGGCGCAAGCAGTTCGAAGCCAATGTCCGTACCCATCGCGAGCGCGTGGCGCGGCTCGACCAGGAGATCGCAACCGTCAACGCCGACATCGACCAGCTGGCCGCGCAGACCAGCGGCTTCGGCGATCTCGACGTACTGGCCGGCGCGATGGAAACCGCGCAGCAAATTCTCGCGCAATCGGAAACCGAGGTGCAGACAGCAGAAGCCACTCAAGTCGTGGCGCGACAGACGCTGGAAGCCAGCCGCGGGCCGGTCGCCGAAGCCGACAAGCGCGTGCAGCGGCTGGAGACCGAAGCGCGGACGCTGTCGAAGATTCTCAACGGCGAAACCAAGAACCTGTGGCCGCCGATCATCGATGGCATCACCGTCACCAAAGGCTACGAGAAGGCGATCGGCGCAGTGCTCGGCGACGATCTCGATGCGCCAGTCGATCCCTCCGCACCGATGCGCTGGACCGATACCGGCGTTCTCGAAGGCGATCCGGCGCTGCCCGAAGGCGTCGAGCCGCTGTCCGCTCACGTGCAGGCGCCGCCGGAACTGGCGCGCCGCCTCAGGCAGATCGGCGTGGTCGGCAAGGAGCGCGGCGCCGAACTGGTATCGCAACTCAAGACCGGCCAGCGGCTGGTGTCGCTGGAAGGCGACGTCTGGCGTTGGGACGGCTTCGTCACCGCCGCGCATGCACCGACCGGCGCGGCACGCCGCCTCGCTGAGCGTGCCCGCCTCGTCGATATCGAAGCCGAACTGGAGCACGCCCGCGTCGAGGCCGCCGTCAACCGCGAGGCACTGGAAAATGCCGACGCCGAGGTGAAGGCCGCGTCCGTCGCGGAAGCGGCCACGCGCGAAGCGCTGCGCAATGCGCGGCGCGAAGTCGATATGGCACGCGAGCGCCATGCCAATGCCGAACGCGAAATCAATCGCCATGCCGCGCGCCGCTCGGCGTTGAGCGAAGCGCAGTCGCGCCTTGCCGCCGACCGTACCGAAGCCGACGCCGCGCATGAGAGCGCCAACTCGGCGCTGATGGAATTGCCGCCGAGCGACGAGACCGAGGCTCAACTGGCCTCCGTGCGTGGCGAGATCGAAGGCCATCGCCGTATCGCGGCGCAGGTCCGCGCCGAGGCGCAGGCACTGGCGCGCGAGGCCGAACTGGCCGACCGCCGGCTGCAGGCGATCATCTCCGAGCGCAACCAGTGGCAGACCCGCCGGGAAGGCGCGGCGTCGCAAATCGCCACCATCGAGGCGCGTATCACCGAAGTGACGGCGGAGCGCGCCGAACTCGAAAACGCGCCGCAACTGTTCGCCGAGAAGCGCAGCGCGCTGATCAGCGAGATCGAGCACGCCGAAAAGGACCGCCGCGACGCCGCCGATGCGCTCGCGGCTGCCGAAGCCGCGATGGCCGAGACCGACCGCGTCGCCAAGCTCACGCTCGAAGCGCTGTCCGCCGCCCGCGAAGCCACCGCACGCGCCGAGGAACGCATGGAAGGCGCGAAGCGGCGGCTGGAAGACATCGAGCGCGAAATCCGCGACATGCTCGAAGTCGAGCCCGACCGCGTCGCCGGACTGGCCGAGATCAATCCCGGCGATGAGTTGCCGCCGCTCGGCGAGATCGAAACTGAGCTGGAAAAGCTGCGCCGCGACCGCGAGCGGCTCGGCGCGGTCAACTTGCGCGCCGAGGAAGAACTGCGCGAGGTCGACGCCCAGCATACGTCGCTCGCCACCGAACGCGACGACCTGGTGGAAGCCATCAAGAAACTGCGCACCGGTATCCAGAGCCTCAACCGCGAGGCGCGCGAACGGCTGCTGACCTCGTTCGAGGTGGTAAACAATCACTTCAAGCGGCTGTTCACCCATCTGTTCGGCGGCGGCGAGGCCTCGCTGCACCTGATCGAGAGCGACGATCCGCTGGAAGCCGGGCTCGAGATCATCGCCAAACCGCCGGGCAAGAAGCCGCAGTCGCTGTCGCTGCTGTCGGGCGGCGAGCAGGCGCTGACCGCCATGGCGCTGATCTTCGCGGTGTTCCTCACCAACCCATCGCCGATCTGCGTGCTGGACGAAGTCGACGCGCCGCTCGACGACCACAACGTCGAACGGTTCTGCAACCTGCTGCACGAGATGACCGGCTCGACCGAGACACGGTTCATCATCATCACGCACAATCCGATCACCATGGCTCGCATGAACCGGCTGTTCGGCGTCACCATGGCCGAACGCGGCGTGTCGCAACTGATGTCGGTCGATCTCGAAGACGCGGTGAAGATTCTCGACCAGAACGTGGCGTGATCACGCTTCACGCTGCTTTCAGAGGGCGTCGTCTTGACGACCAACCATCTATTCGTCATGGCCGGGCTTGTCCCGGCCATCCACGTTTTGCTTGCTGCAATGCCATCTAGACGTGGATGGCCGGAATAAATCCGGCCATGACGATCGGCGAAGATTATTCGTAGGCATAGGCCGCCCCCATGATCGCGCCCGAGCTTCCCGCCGCCATCAAGATAGCTCTCGAACACAAGGCGCACGGGCTGTCGCGCGCCGATGCGGCAAGTCGCGCGGCCGCGATATCGCGGACCTATCGGGACGGCGGCAATTCCAGCGCGATCCGCAGTGAGGCCGACGCATTGGCCTATGCGCTGGCGCGAATGCCCGCGACCTACGCCGCCGTGGCCGCGAGCCTCAATGCGCTGAGCGAAGTCCGCCCCGACTTCGCCCCGCAAAGCCTGCTCGATGCCGGCGCCGGGCCTGGCACCGCAACATGGGCCGCAACGCAAGCCTATACTTCATTGCGAACTCTGACGCTGCTGGATGCGAATGCGGCATTGCGAACCCTCGCGCTGGAATTCGCCACAGCGAACGACCGCACGGCGCACATGCACTACGAAGCCGCCGACGTCCGCAGCAAGTTGGTGGACATGCCGTCCGCCGATCTCGTTCTCGCCAGCTACATGATCGGCGAACTCGACGCTGCAGCGCGGACAGCGTTGGCCGATACGCTGTGGCGCAAGACGCAGGACACGCTGCTGGTGGTCGAGCCCGGCACGCCAGCCGGCTACGAGCGCATCGTTGCGTTGCGTACACAATTGATCGCCTGCGGCGCGCATGTCATTGCGCCCTGCCCGCATGACAGCGCCTGCCCCCTGATAGAACCAGACTGGTGCCACTTCACGCAACGCCTCGCCCGCTCGCGCGCACATAAACACCTCAAGGGCGCCGAACTTCCGTTCGAGGACGAGAAATTCAGTTACGTCGCCTTGTCGCGCATCCCGGTCCCGCAGCGTCCTGCGCGCGTGCTGGCGCAGCCAGAAATGTCGAAAGTTGCAATCCGGGCAAAGCTCTGTACCGCGACGGGACTAGAAATCGGCACTGCGGCGCGCCGCGACAAGGCGGCCTACGCACGCTTCCGCAGGCTGGACTGGGGCGACGCCATTTTCGATGCGCCCGAGGCGCGAGAATAAACTTTGACGGAATAATTCCGCCGTGCCGGCGTTTGTATCGGTGACGCGCTCGCGTCCTCGACCAACGCAATCACGATTGGAGTTGCAATGTCTCGGATATTCGCCGCAGCAGCGGCTTTGACTTTGATCCTCACCTCGACCGGCGCGTTCGCCGAAATGGCGAAAGTCGGCGATACGTCGAAGGGCAAGGCCTTCGTCGATTCCAAAGGCATGACGCTTTACACCTTCGACAAGGACAGCGGCGGCAAATCGGCCTGCAACGGCCCCTGCGCCACCAACTGGCCGCCGCTGATGGTAGCCGATGGCGAGAAGGCCGGCGCCGACATGACGGTGGTGACCCGCGACGACGGCAAGAAGATGTGGGCCTACAAAGGCAAGCCGCTCTACACCTTCGTCAAGGACACCAAGGCGGGCGACGCCAACGGCGACGGCTTCCTCAACGGCGCATGGCATATCGCCAAGCCGTGAGGTGCGGCCGCATCTTACTCGTCATGGCCGGATTTATTCCGGCCATCCACGCTTTGATCGAGGCTTCAGCAGGAAAGACGTAGATGGCCGGGATAAGCCCGGCCATGACCGAGGATGAATCGCGACGCAGGGTAATCCTCGCCATTTGAACGCATCGCGCTCCTGGAACGACCAAGAGAAGCCGCCTCCCCGCGGGGCCCCTGCCGCGTGACGAGATTTTCGTCTACGGTGGCTGTCTTCGTCGTCTCATCAGGAGCTTCTCCCCATGTCGACCGGCTGGATCGTTCTCGGCGTCATCGTCGTCCTCGTTCTCTTCGCCTTTGCCGCCTATAACCGTCTCGTCGCGCTGAGCCAGCGCGTCAATCAGGCCTTCGCCGACATCGACGTGCAGCTCAAGCAGCGTCACGACCTGATCCCCAACCTGATCGAGACCGTGAAGGGCTATGCCCAGCATGAACGCGGCACGCTGGACGACGTGGTGAAGGCCCGCAACGCCGCGATGTCGGCACAGGGCCCCGCGCAGGTGTCCGCCGCCGAGAACCAGTTGAGCGGTGCGCTCGGCCGGCTGATCGCGTTGTCCGAGGCCTATCCCGACCTCAAGGCCAACACCAATTTCCAGCAATTGCAGACCGAGCTGTCGGACATCGAAAACAAGATCGCCGCCAGCCGCCGCTTCTTCAACAACGCGGTTCAAGAATACAACACCGGCATCCAGCAGATGCCGGCCGCGCTGTTCGCCGGCGCCTTCGGCTTCACCAAGAAGGATTTCTTCGATCTCGGCGAAAGCCGCGGCCAGCTCGAGCAAGCGCCGACGGTGAAATTCTAGCCCCGCGCGACTCCGGCGGATTTCCGCATCATGGCAGCCTACGGCCTCTACACGCATATCGCATCGAACAAGTTTCGCTCGATGCTGCTGCTCGCCGGGCTGTTCGTGCTGATCTACGTGCTGGTATTCGCCGGCGCGCTGGTCGCGGAAGTGATGAGCGACAGCCGCCGCACGGTGAATTTCTATCTCGCCGCTGCCACGCACGATCTGATCAAGGCACTTCCGATCGCGACCGTTGCTTCGGCGCTGTGGATCGTCATTGCGTACTTCTTTCATCAGAAGATGATCGACGCCCTCACCGGCGGCCACGACGTGACCCGGCAGGAACAGCCGCGGCTGTACAACCTGCTCGAAAACCTCTGCATCTCGCGCGGCATCCCGATGCCGAAACTGAAGATCATGGAGAGCGACGCGCTCAACGCCTTCGCCACCGGCCTGAACCAGCGGCAATATTCGGTCACCGTCACCACCGGTCTCCTCAACGCGCTGAACGACCAGGAGATGGAGGCCGTTCTCGGCCACGAACTGACGCATATCCGCAATGGCGACGTGCAATTGATGGTGGTCGCCGTCATCATCGCGGGCGTCATCGGCTTCGTCGGCGAGATGGTGTTTCGCGTCTTCTTCAATGGCGGATTCCGCTTCGGCGGCGGCCGTTCGTCTTCATCGGACAGCGATCGCAGGGGCGGTGGCGGCGGCGCGATCTTTGCCATCCTGATCGCCGCAGCGCTGGTGGCATTGGCATGGGTGTTGTCGCAAGTCGTGCGTCTCGCACTATCGCGCTCGCGCGAATACCTTGCCGATGCGGGTTCGGTGGAATTGACCAAGAATCCCGATGCGATGATCTCGGCGCTGCGCAAGATCGAAAATCGCGGTGAACTGCCCGGCGCTACGTCCGCTGTCATGGAAATGTGCATCGACAATCCACGCGAAGGCTTTGCCGATCTGTTCGCGACCCATCCGTCGGTGGATTCCCGCGTGCAGGCGCTGGTGAAATTCGCCGGCGGTCACGATCCGGGACCGATCGCGGTGCCTTCCGACATCGCGGAATCCGGCGATCAAGCGCAGCCGCCGCTGCCGCCCGGGCCATGGAGCGATCCCGCGCCGGCGCCCAATAGCGCGCCACCCGGCCCGTGGAGCACCCCACCGGGCCCGATCCGTCATTCCTGACGATCCAAGCGTGTGACAAATTCGCGAATGCATTAACGACCTTGGCAGGAATTAACCTTGCCGGCCGCACGAGAGAATTGAATTATCCCTTGTTTCTGCCATCTTCGCGCCCGAAGCATCAAACGGGACATTCGGATCGTGCGGGCCCCGCCGGCGCGATGGGCATCATGGGGCAGCCTTCTCATTCGAGGAGCGCGACTTTTCCGAAGAAGTGACGGCTCCATCATCAACGGGCGCAAGGGAATTTCATGGCGAAACCAGCAGTGATTGTCGTGGGTGCGGACAAGGGCGGCGTCGGCAAGACCACCGTATCGCGAACCGTGCTTGATTACTTCAACGCCAACAACGTGCCGACCCGGGCCTTCGACACCGAGTCTCCGCGCGGCACGCTGAAACGCTTTCATCCCGATATCACCGAAATCGTCGACATGACGGCAACCGCCGATCAGATGAAGATCTTCGATACGCTCAACAACGACGTGCCCTCGGTCACCGTGATCGACGTGCGCGCCGGCCTGCTCTCGCCCGCGCTGGCTTCGCTGCGCGATATCGGCTTCCTCGATGCTGCCAAGTCCGGCCAGATCACATTCGCCGTCTTTCACATCCTCGGCCCCTCAATCGCTTCGCTCGACGAGATCGCCGAGACCGCAAGTTTCATGGACGGCGCGAAATACTTCCTGGTGAAGAACTTCATCAACAACACCAGCTTTTTCGAGTGGGACCAGGCGACCTACAATTCCTATTTCCACCGCATCAAGGGTGCGACGGAGCTCACCATTCCCAAGCTCAACGAAATGGCGTTCGAGCAGGTCGAAGTCTCGTCGGTGCCGTTCCTCAAGTTCGTCGCCAACAAGGGCCCGAAGGACGAGAACGCCAACTATTCCTTCGTGCTGCGCGGCTATGTGCGCCACTGGCTCGCCAATGTCTGGAGCGAATTCGACCGCATCAAGCTGACCGACATCGTCGGCAAGGAAAAGGACAAGGATAAAGACAAGGACAAGTCCGGCGGAGACAAGGCGGCCGCGCGCTCGGGCGGCGAAAAATAGCCGCAGGCCTCAAGATTTGGCTGGATCGCGCGCTGGTTTTCTCTGAAATAGCGCCATGCGCCGTACGCCCGTCTATATCATCTGCTCGCCCCGACCGCTGGTCGGGAAGACGCTGATCGCACGGCTGTTGTGCGAATTTTTGCTGCTGCAGCGCGGTAGCGTCGTCGGCTTCGACGTCAATCTGAAAGAGCCGTCGCTGCTGGATTTCCTGCCCCGCGTCACCGAAACCGCGGAAATCGAGGACACCTTCGGCAAGATGCAATTGATGGATCGCCTGATCCTCAACGACGGCATCGCCAAGGTGATCGATCTCGGCTTTCACGCCTTCGACGAATTCTTCACCATGATTGGAGAGATCGGCTTCTTCAAGGAAGCCGCCCGCCGCGGCGTGGCGCCGACGGTGCTGTTCGTCGCCGACAACGACCGCGCCTCGGGGCGCAGCTATGCCATGCTGCGTTCGCGCGTGCCGGAGCGGTCTTTCGTCGTCATCGACAACGAATTCGTGCTGCGCGGCGAGCTTCCCGATGCATTCAGCCACGGCCGGCTCTTGAACATCGCGGCGCTGCCGGTATTCCTGAAAACCTATATCGACCGCATCGGGTTTTCGTTCACCGGCTATCTGCGGCAGGAGCGCGACTCATCCACCGAACTGCATCAGTGGATTCGCGATAACTATTTCAGCTTTCGCGAGCTCGAATTGGGCCTGCTGCTGCACGGCGGGTGAAGCATTCCGCTTCTCAATGCCCCTCGAAGGTCACCAGCGTCCGCACCGGCACGTCCATGGCGCGCAGCTTGTCCGCGCCGCCGAGATCGGGAAGATCGATGATGAAACAGGCCGCACACACTTCCGCGCCGATCTGACGCAGCAGCTTCACCGCGCCCTCCGCGGTGCCTCCGGTGGCGATCAGGTCGTCGACCAGGATGACGCGCTCGCCTGGCTTGATGGCGTCTGCGTGCATTTCCATCTCGTCGAGGCCATATTCGAGCGAGTAAGCGATCCGCACGGTAGTGTGCGGCAGCTTGCCTTTCTTGCGGATCGGCACGAAACCGGCGGAGAGCTGATGGGCCACCGCGCCGCCGAGGATGAACCCGCGCGCCTCGATACCGGCGACCTGATCGATCTTCGAACCGGCCCACGGATGCACCAGTTGATCCACGGCGCGGCGAAACGCGCGCGCATCGCCGAGCAGCGTGGTGATGTCGCGAAACAGGATTCCGGGCTTCGGATAATCCGGAATGGTGCGAATGGCGGCCTTCAGATCGTCATCGAGGGTCATCGAGCTTCTTTCAAATCACTATCGTCATCATTCCGCGATGCGCGTTCTTCACACACAACCCGGAACGATGGGTTATTTACCTTATGCAGCATCCTGTCCCAACCGAAAGGCATTCTCCACGATGCGGAGGCCGACCTCGTCGCCCAGCGACATCAGCGATTCGGGATGGAATTGCACGCCGCCGACCGGCAGCTTGGTGTGCTCGAGCGCCATCGGAACGCCATCCTCGGTCGCCGCGGTGACGGTGAGCACATCGGGCATGCTGTCGCGCTCGACGAACAGCGAGTGGTAGCGGCCGATGACGATCTCATTGGGCAAATTCTTCATCAAGGTGCCGCCGCGCACCTGCACGCGCGAAGGCCGTCCATGCGCCGGCTGCGTGAGTTGGCTCAGTGTACCGCCGAAATATTCGCCGATCGCCTGCACGCCGAGGCAGACGCCGAAGATCGGCAGCTTCTTCTTCAGTGCGAGGTCGATGGTTTTCGAGATGCCGAAATCCTCCGGCCGCCCGGGCCCCGGCGACAGCACCAGCAGGTCGTAGCTGCCCTGTCCCAGCATCGTGAGCGCATGATTATGCCGGGTAACGCTGACCTGCGCACCGACTTGCCGGAAATAATCCGCCAGCATGTGCACAAAGCTGTCGTCGTGATCGATCAGCAGCACGCGCTTGCCAGAGCCGGTGGCATCCGGCGCCACGGCAGACAGGGGCTTCGGCGGATCGCCGCGCAGCGCCTGAAACAACGCCGCCGCCTTGGTCTGGCATTCGCGGTCTTCCGCCGCTGGATCGCTGTCAAACAGACACGTCGCGCCAACGCGCACTTCGGCCAAGCCGTCCTTCATGCGGATGGTGCGGATGGTGAGGCCGGTATTGATCGAACCGTCGAAGCCGACGACGCCGAACGCGCCGGCATACCAGCGCCGCGACGAGCGCTCGTTGTCCTCGACGAACTGCATCGCCCACTTCTTCGGCGCGCCGGTCACCGTCACCGCCCACGCATGGGTGAGGAACGCATCGAGGGCGTCGAAACCGGGGCGCAGCATGCCCTCGACGTGATCGACGGTATGAAACAGTTTCGAATAGGTCTCGATCTGCCGCCGCGCCAGAACCTTGATCGTGCCCGGCACGCAGATGCGCGCCTTGTCGTTGCGGTCGACATCGGTGCACATATTGAGTTCGAATTCGTCTTTCTGCGAATTCAACAACTCGCGGATCTGCTCGGCGTCGCCGATGGCGTCCGCGCCGCGCGCGATGGTGCCCGAGATCGGACAGGTCTCGATGCGACGGCCGTCGGAACGCACGAACATTTCCGGCGAGGCTGAAACGAGGAATTCGCCGTCGCCGAGATTGACGAGGCCGCCATAGGGCGACGGATTGATACGGCACAGCCGCTGGAACACTTCGGCGGGCGAACGATCGCAGCGTTCGCCGAACAGTTGACCCGGCACCGCCTCGAACAGGTCGCCGCGCGCGAACGCCGCGCGCGCCGTCTCCACCGTGGCCTGATATTCGCCCGGCGCGTGATCGGCGAATCCCGGCTTGCCTGTGTGCGTATAGACGCTGTCGGGCGTGGCGTTCGGCAGGCCCTTGGTCGATTTGCCGTCGAAAGCGAAGTCGTAACTCAGCGTCACGCCGCGTCCGGTGGCCCGGTCGTAGGCCAGCAGCTTATCCGGAATGTAGAGCACGATGTCGCGCTGGTCGGCCGCGCGCGCGCGTTTCATCACCAGGTCTTCCATCTGGAATACGAGGTCGTAGGCGAACGCGCCATACAGCCCGAGCAGCGGATCGGCCTGCGAGGCCAGCACCGCAACGATAGCGCGGACCAGCGACATCGCGCTGGCACGGCGGGTGCGCTGGTCCTCGTCTACCGGCGCTTCGCCGCGGATGATGTTTCCGGCGAGGCGCGTTGCAGAGGTCTCGGTGATTTCAAACGCGGCATCGCGCAATTTGGCGGCAAGGAATGCGATCAGCACCTCGCCGCGCGGGTTGAGCGCGCGCAGCGCGAACCCCGTTCCCGCCGTCTCCAGCGCCAGCGGCGGATCGGCGAAACCCATGTCGAAGCTCTCGTAGCGCCCCGGCACCGTGGTGCCGGACGACAGCACGACGCCGCGGCGGCGATCGAGCAACTCGATCAGTTCATCCAGCGCCGTGCCGCCGGTGAAACGCAGCGCCGTGCGCGAGACTTCGAGCCCGCCCGCGGTGCGGTAGGTCTCCTGTTCGGGGAGTGAGAAAACGGTCCTGTTCATACGGTCCTCTTACGAAACTTGCCGGAGGAGCGCCACACAGGAGGAACGAGCCGGATCATGAGCAAAGGCCGCCGCGCTGCGAGGCGACCTTGACGATTGGGAAAAACGAAATCGCACCGGCCACCTTTCAGAAGGTGCGCCACCACAGACGGGTCGTTGCGGAAACGGTGCTCATGGCCGGCAAGACACCACGGCGCAGGGACGGCGTCAAGGGACGCCGCAGGCGAAAATGGGCTCCGGCCGTCCTCCCGTGACGCGGATACACTCGATGGTGCGCCCATTGCGACGCGACCGGGAACAAAATCCTCTGCCCGGCACTTGGCCCGGTTTGACGGGCATCGTCCCGATCCGTTCGACATTTCCGGCTTCAAGCATCGTGGGGCTCACATCCGTAATTTCGACACCGAAGATACCGAGCAGGACGATTTGCACGGTGGCCGGTCGCCCTGGTTCGCGGACATCGGCTATCTCATTCCGCCCGTCACCGAGGATTTCCGCTGCGACATACTGATCGTCGGCGCCGGCATCACCGGCTCGCTGATGGCCGAGCAGCTGACCCGGCGGGGACATCAGGTTGTCGTCATCGATCGCGAGATGCCGGGCGGCGGCAGCACCATGGCCAGCACCGCCATGCTGCTGTGGGAGATCGACCGTCCGTTGCGCGAACTGGTCGGGCTTTACGGCTTCGAGCGCGCCGTGCGCGGGTATCGCGCCAGCCTTGACGCCGTGCGTGGCCTTCAATCGCTGGTCGCGCAACTCGGATTGCCGTGCCAGATGCGCAATAGGCAGTCGCTGTATCTTGCCGGCGGCGACAGCGACGCCAGCCTGCGCGACGAACATGCGCTGCGTCATCGCGCTGGCTTGCCGGGCGATTTCCTCGACCACCAGGCGCTGCTCGGGACGTTCGAGATTGCGCGGGCAGGCGCCATCCTGTCGGCTGGCTCCGCGGATGCCGATCCCGTGCAACTGTCGCGTGGCCTGCTCCAGATCGCGATCCGGCGCGGCGCTCGCATTTTCGATGCCGATGCCACCGGTTTCGATCCGGCATCGGATGCGGTGGGCGTCTAGCTTGCCAATGGCCGGCAAATCGAGGCCCGTCACGTCATCCTCGCCACCGGCTATGCGATGCCGGATATCGTGCAGTCGCGCGTGCAGAAGACGACGTCGAGCTGGGCCATCGCCACCGCGCCGCAGCCCGACACCCTCTGGCGCGACGGCGTGCTGATCTGGGAGGACAAGGAAAACTACCTCTACGCACGCACCACGCCGGAGGGCCGCATCATCATTGGCGGCGAGGACGACGACACCGTGATCGAGCCGGACGCACGCGACGCGCTGATGCCGCAGAAGGCAGCAAAGCTGTCGCAGCACCTGGCGGCGCTCTGGCCACAGGCCAAACCGGAGATCGACTTCAGGTGGTCCGGCGCGTTCGATACCACGAGCGACGGCCTGCCGCTGATCGGACCGGTGCCGGGCGCCAAGGGTCTCTACGCGGCCTATGGCTACGGCGGCAACGGCATCACTTTCAGCCATCTCGCCGCGCAATTGATCGGCGCGCTGATCGGTGGCGGCACTTCGCCGCTGGTCGAGGATTTCGCGCTGGACCGCGACGGAACGTCGGGCAAATGAAAGACGTCTCAGGCGTCACGCGCGAACACGGTCATGGCGAGGACGCCGACGCCCTCTTCCACCACACGCCAGCCCAACTCTTCATAGAGCGAACGCCGCGCCGGGCGCGCCGTGAGATAAACGCACGGCACGCCGGTGGAAAGCGCGTGATCGGCCGCATGGGAAATCAGCACGCGGCCGATCCGCTGCGAACGGAATTGCGGCTCGACCCAGACCGCGGCAACCCACGGCGTGTATTGCGGGCGCTCGTCGAGATCGGACACGATCACCGACGCGGTGCCGGCGAACATCTCGCCGGCATGTGCGACGAAGGCACGCGGCAAAGGTTGACCTTTGAGATTTTCCTGCATCCGCCCGACGATATAGGCCAGCGGCACGCCATGCGGCTCCCACCACGCGCGCCAGATGCGGTCGGCGATGTGATCGAAGAATTCCGGACGATCCGTCAGGTTCGAGATGGTGATCGCTTCGGCCATTGGCTCCGCAATACGGCAACGGCCGGTCACCGGTCAATCAGCCTCTGACATTTGCGTGTCAGGCGATCCGCGCTAGAGTCCTGCGATCCGGCGTTTTGTTTCGAGGCGTTATCTTCGCGCGAACCGGTATCCGCATCGCGCGAAAACGCTGTAGCACAGGGAGAATACGATGGCGTTCAAGGTTGTGAGCGATAGCTTCAAGGACGGTGACTACCTCGGCAAGGACCATATCCTGTCCGCCGATTTCGGATTTGGCTGCGCCGGCGGCAATCAATCGCCTCACCTGCGCTGGAGCGGCGTGCCAGAAGGCACCAAGAGCTTCGCCGTGACCTGTTTCGATCCGGATGCACCGACCGGCAGCGGCTTCTGGCACTGGGTGGTCGTGAACATCCCGGCCTCGGTCACCGAACTGGCCCTCGACGCCGGCAATCCGAAGAGCGACAAGCTGCCCAAGGGCGCGCTGCAGACCCGGACCGATTTCGGCGCTGCCGGTTATGGCGGTCCCTGCCCGCCGGAGGGCGACCATCCACACCGCTATTTCTTCACCGTTCACGCCGTCGGCGGCGACATCAATGCCAATGCCGACACCTCGGCCGCCGTGGTCGGCTTCCAGCTCCACTTCAACACGCTGGCCAAGTCGGCCGT
>Ga0007871_1000261_pt1 | contig 13708 bp, 10 predicted proteins | sample CryBogCBH08Jun09_FD_71208 | JGI IMG/M metagenome (GOLD analysis project Ga0007871, IMG submission 71208) | Freshwater microbial communities from Crystal Bog, Wisconsin, USA - CBH08Jun09 | ecosystem: Environmental > Aquatic > Freshwater > Lake | place: Crystal Bog, Wisconsin, USA | collected...
TACATCCTGCTCGACTTCTTCGCCCGCGCCGAATGGTTCTCCGGCGGCTCGGTGCCGGCGATGGCCGAGCCGTTTTCGATCTTCGGCTACGTCTTTCAGGGCGACCGGCAATATTTCTACGTCGTGCTGGCGTACGTCGTGGTCTGCTACCTGCTCGTCACCAACATGATGCGCTCGCGCGACGGCCGCGCGCTGGTAGCGGTGCGCGACCATTACCTTTCCGCCGAGATCATGGGCATCAACCTCACCAAATACCGCACACTGTCGTTCGGCGTGGCGGCGTTCTTCGCAGGCGTCGGCGGCGCGCTCTACGCGCACTACCAGCTCGTGGTGTCCTACGAAGGCTTCGGCATCGAGCGTTCGATCCTGTTCCTCGCCATGATCATCATCGGGGGTACCGGATCGATCATGGGCACGCTGATGGGCACCGCCTTCGTCGTGCTGCTGCCGGAAGTCATGGAATGGCTCAGTTCGGTCCTGGCCGGCGGCGCCATCGATCAGGCGCTCGGGTTGAAGACCAATATCACGTTCCTGCGCGAGATCGCGATCGGCGTCATCATCATCGTATTCCTGGTGTTCGAACCCGACGGGCTTGCGCACCGCTGGCACCAGATCAAGGCTTACTGGAAACTCTACCCGTTCTCGCATTGAGGTCAGGACGGGCAGACCACAACGACCTCACAATTAAATAACCGGAGGATATGCCTATGACGATGAAAAGCCTGCTCGGGACCGCCGCGGCAATATTGCTGCTCGGCACCTCGGCTGCGATGGCGCAGTCGGCGATCAAGATCGGACATCTCGCGGATTATTCCGGCGGCACGTCCGACGTCGGCACGCCTTACGGCCATGCCATCGTCGATACGTTTGCCTGGATCAACAAGAATGGCGGCATCAATGGCGTGAAGGTCGACCTCGACAGCGTCGACTACGGCTATCAGGTGCCGCGCGCCATCGCGCAGTACAAGAAATGGTCGGGCGCCGACAAGGTATCCGCCATCATGGGCTGGGGCACCGCCGATACGGAAGCGCTGACCGGCTTCGTCGCGCAGGACCAGATTCCGGATATCTCCGGCTCCTATGCGGCCGCATTGGCCGATCCGACCGGCGCCGGCGGCAAGGCCAAGGCTGCGCCGTACAACTTCTTCTATGGACCCACCTATTCCGATGCGCTGCGCGCCGAATTGACCTGGGCTGCTGAAGACTGGAAGGCGAGGGGCAAATCCGGCAAGCCGAAGTTCGTCCACATGGGCGCCAACCACCCCTACCCGAATGCACCGAAGGCTGCTGGCGAAGCCATTGCCAAGGAACTCGGGTTTGAAGTGTTGCCGCCGCTGGTCTTCGCCTTATCGCCGGGCGACTACAGCGCGCAATGCCTGAGCCTGAAGAGCGCAGGCGCCAACTACGCTTACCTGGGCAACACCGCGGCTTCCAACATCTCGGTGATGAAGGCCTGCAAGACCGCCGGCGTCGACGTCCAGTTCCTCAGCAATGTGTGGGGCATGGACGAGAACGCCGCGAAGGCCGCAGGCGACGCCGCGGATGGCGTAGTGTTCCCGCTGCGTACGGCCGTGGGCTGGGGCGGCAACGCGCCGGGCATGAAGACCGTCATGGAAATCTCCAAGATGTCCGACCCGACCGGCAAGGTCTATCGCCCGGTGCATTATATCGCTGCAGTCTGCACCGCGCTCTACATGAAGGAAGCCATCGAATGGGCTGCCAAGAATGGCGGCGTCAACGGCCCGAACGTCAAGAACGGTTTCTACCAGAAGAAGGACTGGGTGCCGGCCGGAATGGAAGGCGTCTGCAATCCGTCGACTTGGACCGACAAGGACCACCGGCCGACCATGAAGGTCGATCTCTATCGCGCCAAGGTTTCCGGCTCGACCGAGGGCGACCTCAACGACCTGATGGCCAAGGGCACCATCAAGCTCGAGAAGGTCAAGACCATCGACCTGCCGCGCAAGGCGGAATGGCTCGGATGGTAAGTAGCGTTACGCACGGCCTGCTCCCTCGCCCCGCATTTGCGGGGAGAGGGTTGGGATGAGGGGCAATGATCGAGCGCGAAATTGCTGAAACGCCGCCTCATCCGATCGGCTCCGCTGCGCTTGCCGATCGACCTCTCCCCAACAAAAAGGCGTTTACGCCCGTCTTCAACGGGCTAAGCGGGGAGAGATGATGCAGCAACTGATGCGATACCGAGGGTCACATCGTCTGGAGTTGAATTGACATGAGCGTACTCGAGGCAGAGAAGCCTTCGCCATCGCCCGTTGCAACGGCACCTCTGCTGTCCGCGCGCAACATCGAGGTGGTGTACGACAAGGTGATCCTGGTGCTGCGCGGCCTGTCCATCGACGTGCCGAAGGGTGCCATCGTCGCGCTGCTCGGCGCCAATGGCGCGGGCAAATCGACCACGCTGAAAGCGATCTCAGGCCTGCTCAAGACCGAGGAAGGCGAAGTCACGCGCGGCGAGATCGTGTTCGACGGCGAGCGCATCAACGGCATCGACCCGGACAAGATCGTGCGGCGTGGCATCTTTCAGGTGATGGAGGGCCGACGCGTCATCGCCGACATGACGGCGCTGGAAAACTTGCGACTCGGCGCATTCACCCGCAGCGACGGCGAGGTCAACGCCGACATCGACATGGTGTTCAAGTATTTCCCGCGCCTGAAGGAGCGCACCGGCCTCGCCGGTTATCTCTCCGGCGGCGAACAGCAGATGCTGGCGATCGGCCGGGCCATGATGGCGCGCCCCAAGATGATCCTGATGGACGAGCCGTCGATGGGATTATCGCCGCTGCTGGTCAAGGAGGTGTTTGCGATCATCCGTCAGATCAACCGCGACCTCGGCGTCACCATTTTGCTGGTGGAGCAGAACGCGCGCGCCGCGCTGTCGGTGGCCAGCCATGGCTATATCATGGAGCAAGGCAAGGTGGTGCTCGACGGCACCGCCGACGAACTGCGCGACAACGAGGACGTCAAGGAGTTTTATCTCGGCGGCGCCGGCGACCAGCGCAAGAGCTTCAAGAACCTGAAAAGCTTCAAGCGCCGCAAGCGCTGGCTGTGAGAATTATACCTCCCTCGCCCGCTTGCGGGAGAGGGCAGGTCTTCATCGTGAGACGACGCAGCGAGGCAATGCCGAATCCCTCTCACCCGACATGCTTCGCATGTCGACATCTCCCCACAAGCGGGGGCGAGGCAAGACGATAGTCCTTCGATCAGGAAACACCCATGACCGACCATTACGACGCCCTCGAAACCCGCAAGTCCGATGACCGCGAAGCGGACCTGTTCGCTCGCCTGCCGGGCGTGTTGCGCACGGCCATGGAGGCCCCGGCCTATGCCGAGCGCCTGAGGGGCATCGATCCGGCAACCGTCACCAGTCGGGCCGCGCTGGCCGACCTGCCGGTGCTGCGCAAATCCGACCTGCCGGCCCTGCACAAGGCCGCGCTGCCGTTCGGCGGCCTGGTCACCGCGCCGCTGGGATCGTTCGGCCGGCTGTTCACCTCGCCTGGCCCGATCTTCGAGCCGCAGGCCACGGAAACCGATTCCTGGGGCAGCGCACGCGCCCTGTTTGCCGCCGGCCTGCGCCCGGGCGACGTGGTGCTGAACACCTTCAGCTATCATCTGACCCCCGGCGGCTTCATATTGGATTCCGCCGCGCGTGCGCTCGGCTGCGCCGTGATTCCAGCGGGACCCGGCAATACCGAGCAGCAGTTCGAACTGATCGAAGCCTACCGGCCCGTGGCCTATGCCGGCACCGCGGACTTCCTCAAGATTCTGCTCGACAACGCGGCGAGCGGCGGCCGCGACGTGTCTTCCATCGAGCGCGCGGTAATCTCCGGCGCCGCGTTTCCGCCATCGCTGCAGGCCGAGATCAAGTCGCGCGGCATCGACGCCTATCAGGCCTTCGGCACCGCCGATCTCGGGCTGCTGGCGTTCGAGACGGCGGCGCGCGAAGGCATGACCGTCAACGAAAACGTCATTCTGGAGATCGTACGTCCCGGCACCGGCGAACCGGTGGCCGAAGGCGACGTCGGCGAGATCGTCGTGACCTCGCTCAACCCGCACCACCCCTGGATCCGCCTTGCGCTCGGCGACCTCACCGCCGCCCTGCCCGGCGCCAGCCCCTGCGGGCGCACCAACCTGCGCATCAAAGGCTGGATGGGCCGCGCCGACCAGACCACGAAGGTCAAAGGCATGTTCGTGCGGCCCGAACAGGTCGCGGAAATCGGCAAGCGCCATCCCGAACTCGGACGTCTGCGTCTGGTGGTCCGGCGCGGCGGCGAAACCGATGCGATGACGCTGAAGGCCGAAACCGCAAATCCGACGTCCGAGTTGCGCGACGCCGCGACAGCGACGTTGCGATCCGTGACCAAACTCGGCGGCACCGTCGAATTCGTGAGCCCCGGCACGTTGCCCAATGACGGCAAGGCGATCGCCGACGAGCGCGGTTAGTCCTTCGATCCAAATCGTGCATGACCACATTGTGCGACGTTAGCCACCCGATTGCGGGATAACTGTCGGCGAGATCGGAAGTTCTCAGCGCGACGGCAATTCCGTCACAGTCGGCAACGGCGACATCGGGGCCGATGCGCCGCGTGGCATTGGAAGGACCAGCATTCTCCGAGACACCGATGGACGATGTCGCGAAGCGTCTCAGTTCAATCGGGCGACGAGAGAGTCCACAACGAAGCATGTAGCAGCGCCGGCAGTCGAATGGCGAGACGCAAGCTCTACCCGGGCGCGAGCGCTCATCAAGGGCAAATCACAGCCTCCGGGGAGCGGATTGCAGCCCGCGGCAAGCCAATCGCGACGGAAGGATTTCCGGCAATGGCTACCGACTTTCATATCGATCTGACGAAACCGAAAAGAACACGATCGCCTTTTTGCGGCCTTGTCCGGAACGAGATGAAGCGGTGGAATTGCCTCCGATTGCCGGGAGATCACGGCTGCAATGTTATCCCGGCGTGTCTTGGCACTCCGAGTTCAACGATCGTGATGTGATGAACGACTATCGTTGGAAATAACGGCATGAATTCGATTTAGGTTTCCATTCAAATCTCCCGGCGCCGAAGGCGCCGGGAGATTTGACATCACGCCGCCAGAGCGCGGGTCTCGCGATCGGCCTTGCCCGCTCGTGCCGCCGCCAGTCGGCTCGCAAGTACGGCACGCTGTTCCGGGGTCAGCACCTTGCGCGGCCGCGGCGCGGTGAAGCGAACGCGATTGGCCTTGAAGGCGGCCTTGAGCGCATCGTGCGCCTCTCGCCCGAGAAGGTAGAGCACGAGTTTCAGGTAGATCGCACAAAATTGCCAACCATGGCCGGCGACCAGGGTGCCATACTCCCGCTGACAGATCGTGTGCGCCAATTCATGCAACACGATACCTTCGTTGCGGGACCACCGCGGCATGGTGATGAAAGACGCGCAGCCGCCGGCACGACGACGGCCTCTGCCGTCATAAACGTCCGGCGTTATCCACGTCGACCTAGGCCATGCGGCTCGCACGCGCTTGGACGCGAAGACCTTGGCGACGAACACCTCGATGTCGCCGACGCTCGGCAACGGCTTGGCGAAAAGACGAAGCGCTGTGTCCGATCTGTAAACCCGCTTTCGTTGCGAGTCCCGTTCACGGCGTTTCAAAGACAATGGTGCGATCACTGAGTGATCCTCCTCTCTCAAAAGCCCGCACGCACCATGCGCACGATGCACGTCAATGATATCACCGTTCAAAGTTACCCTTATTTTTCGGGCACTTTTTGCATGTATGGAGAATTGATAACATTGGGAAATTCGACGCGAATGCGCGATTCGGAATTGCGGTTTTGCTGGTGTTTCTTGAATCGCATCACGACAACGATCAATGACTTAGCGGAAATCGAGGCACGGAATCCTAGGAGTCCGCAGTAACAATTCGTGATAATCGAATTTTTCCGCATGCGATCGGTCAACGATTTTTCACACGCAAACCGATACGAAGCCGATCGAATTCACGCGCTCCGTCAAATCCCCGTTGGTGCTTTTCCTGAAGCACGGTGGATGTGACCTTATGTCCGGAGTCGCGACGCCGCGCCCTGTGATCGCATTGCGAGGCCCTTGCGCAGACCGTGCGCTTGCTCGCGCTCCTGCAGAGTCGAATGAGATCACGTTTGGAAAGCGTGATCGGAGCGGTTCGAAACGGGTCCGATGCAACAAATTGCGGCGTCAGCGGCATAACGAAGTCGAATAAGTCCGTTGTTGTCATGTGAATCGCATACGCGGGCAAATGTCGGTACTTCACCGATTGCCAAAGTGCGCACGTCTCCGGAACGCATTCGCGCATCGCGTTGCTGAATTGCACGGCGTCGCTCCACGGCCGAGCGGAAAATGACCGTCATTGCCGGATATCCGAGTAATGTCATCCGCCGTTACCGATTGCGGCAGGTGTCGGATCGACGAACGTTGGCCTCACCGAATGGAAGACCGCAGCGTGTCGGCCGCAAGCCGTCATCGTGTTCGGCTGTCGGCGTTTCGACCGGCTTGAGCATCGGATGGACGATCACTTCCGGCATTTTCGTCATCGGTGCAAAGTGGCCGGATGAGCACCGGCGCCTACTGCTGGCACGACGTCTGGGTCGGCGGCGACGTCGTACTCCCCTGCCCATCCCGATGGATATCTCGGGCGGCCTCAATCGCCAGATTACCATTGCGAGGGAATTGCCCGATATTTGGTAGCAAGCGCCACTAAATCGCGTCCAAGTCACTGATTTTATGAATTTTTCCCATTTCAAACTTCAGCTTCGCCGACTGATGCGTTTTTCCTCTGCACCTGCGCACTGTCGGGCTATCAGAGAGCCAAGACTTCGTGAAAGTCTTGTCGCCATCAGTGTGATGATGAACGGACAGATCAGAACGTGAATAAAACCGCCGCGTGCCAAGAGTGCTGAGTTGTAGCCGCGCGTTGCCTTTTGCGGCATAGCCAAGCAGATGAATGTTCTCATTCAGATCGTATTTCGCTCCCATTCCCAAGCTGGTAGTCGCGGGCGTGCCTATGGATCTGGATGAACGAAAGGCGCTATTGAAAAGTCCGGAATGCTCCCTGAACGGCCGTTATGTTGGCGAAGCCCGCCATCATTCGCACCACGCCTAGATCTCAAGGTCTGTTTCATAGACCGATCTGATCCAGGTGGGCAGATGCGGCACCGCGAAGACCAGGCGCCTTTTCGCGAATGTCAGGCAATGGCTTGGCGGCTGGTTGAGGCTGGAATTGTCAAAGACCATGCCCCGATCCGCCTTGAGGACAGCGGCGCGGATGAACGGCGCACCGCGCGCATAGCGGGCACGAATCTTGTCCGCGGGGACGATGTGTCCGCCTTCCTCGACACGTGTGCCGACGCGCGCGACAGCGATATCTGGAGTATCGACGCCGACATGCATCACGATGACGGTGAAGCCTCTGATGCGCGCCTCGTCGATGAGTTCAAGCTTGGAGGGATGCGAGAAAACCGTCTCGGTCACGAAATCCCGGGACTGAGTGAGAAAGTCGGCGCGGCGCGAGGAGGCGATGCTGGCTGCTTCGTAAGACGCAGCCGGTGACGGATCGCGCAGTTCGTCGCGCTGGATGATGTCGGCGTTGATGAAGGGGCCCGCGAAACTCGACGCGATGCGGGTCTCGTAGAGTGTGGACTTACCGGCACCGTTCGGCCCGGCAAGCACGATCATCGTCGGCTTCATGCGTTACGGGTGGCCTTCTCGCGCACCAGGTTGCCGGCTGCATCGAGGCCGACACCCAGTCCAAGCCGCCGCCGCCGGGCAAAGAAGGCGTCCTCGTCAGATCCGGGCCGCCCCATCTTCTCGACAAAGCCGTCGAGCCAGACATCCTTCTCCTCGTCGGTGAGATCCGTTGTCTCAATGTCACCGGCGAGCGCGGCGGTGATCCGGGCATGATCGAAATTGCCGGATTTTTCGATAGCGCGGCCGATGCGCACCCAATGGGCGATCTGGCCGGCGATCGAGCGGCTCTGCAACTCGGATTCGCGACGCACGATCTTCATGATGTCGTCACCAAGCTTGATGGACTGGGCCATGGGTCACCTCCGGAAAACAAGGTAGCATTTTGCCACCTTGTTTTCAAGCGTGCCCTTCAATGTTCCGCATGGCTCGCTGGCGACCGAAATCCAATGGATATCCTGATCGACACGCTGCGCGTGCAGATTGCGCGCGCCTGGCAGCTTGCTGCAGGCGGGCTTGTTGTCGTCGAGGAAACAGCAGTGTCCGCAGACGGACCTCAGCAAGGAGCAATCGTTGCTGTGGCATCGGATACTGCATCAAAATGGCTAGATAGCACCGCTGTGGGCGGCGCACCGTAGCGGCTGCAGTCGAGCACCCGCTTGGTGAGGCCGTATCCAGCTCGTCTGAAAACAAGCATGCATTGGCATGCGCGTTGGATTTCGCTGCGTCCTTCACGTTTTCCATAATGAAATATTGCGGTTTTGCCGAAGCCACGACAATCGCAAAAGCCAGCGGTCAATCCGGCCCTTGGACCTTCCTTCGGTTTCTGGTTCGCTCTCGAGAAATCCTGGCACGGGGGCCTGCCGTAATCACGTCCGGACGCAGTTGAATGATTTCGGGCACTATGAGGGGAAGATCGGCGAGATCACGATACACGGCATGTGAATAATCGTGGCCTCTCCGGAGTCGCTGATTACCGTCATTTCACGGAGTTCATGCAATCTTATTTTCCGCGATCGCTTTTGAGCCTTGCGAATATTGAAACGGTGAACATCCAACGCTTGCGAAGAATTGTCGTAGGCACGTTGAATCGTCATGCCAGCCTTTATCAAACTCAGGCTCATACCTCCTGCGCCACAAAACAACTCCACTACTCGCATCATTACCCCTTCTGGCTAAAAAGATGATGCGGGTTTCCTAAGGCGCCTCCGTCATCGATCGTCGGCAAGAAACAACGACCCGGTCGACTGGAGAAGCCAAACATTCGTGGACTGCCCCTGTTTCCGTAGACAAGTTCGGCCTATCCGACAATCTCTATTGAACTTTGAGACGGGCGATTCAATCTGCCGCATCTTGAAAGATCCCATGTAGAGGATTCAAAACGAGGGAACGCCGATTCTGAGCGCTGGGGTCACCGTTACAAGTACAAACGGTTTAGACGTCCATCCGTCCGGACCAATTGGCCGGGTTGCCCCGCTTGCAAAAGCTCACGCCGCGTTCTTGGCAGATGGACTCAATGTGCCAGCGTATTGTGACGCGTCCCGAAGAATGTGAGACAGGTTACAGGGGCCATGTATCCGGTTGCCGACGACGCGAGAGCAGTTGCGCATTTCTGATTCAGGGCTCGAGACCCGCGATTCGAAGCCCGATATTTCCGTTACGACCTTCCGCATCAACGTTGCGGAGCTCGATATTTTCGATTCGGAAGACAACGCCGTTGCAGGGCGGCATTGCGAGGACGACCACAGCAGACGAGTCCGTATTCCTGCGCCCCAAGTCTCGAGGACAATTACACCGTAGCTGATCACATCCGGGCGCAAGGTCGCGACCGCCGGATAGTATCCATACCGCTTGTCTGAACGGGCCTGTGTCTCGGACTCCGGTCCGGAACGCCCTCGCCCTACCGAGTATCGCAGCCGGGACGCGCATTTCAGATCGCAACGCCGTTGCAGCAGCCACGGCGTTATCAATTGAATCGCGTGTCTGGCGATTGGGCATCGCGCAACGATCCGGATGATCGGCCGCCTTTCGCTGTGGTGCGCGGGCGAGTGTCTTCAATACGGCGTCACCGGCGGTCGTTTGTATCTTGCCAGCGGGCGCCTCAGACTGAAGACGCACGATGATGGATGATGACGGCATCGTCGGCACCGCAGGAGGAGAGACAGCATGAGTACATTCCCACGCCCGCACCGCCGCCCCCGGGCGGCTGAGCAGCAGCGTCGCTATCGCGAGCAACAGAAGGCTTTGCGGAAGCCAACCCGTGATGACGTCGCCCGGATTGCCCTGCACTGGATCATCAAGACGGCCCTGAAGCGCAACGAGACAGGCGAACTGGACAAGTGGTGCGAGACCATCGTGCGACGCCTGGTCCGGCAGGGTTTTGACCGGGATGCCGCGCGCCGCCGGATCGACCAGCTGATCGAGCGTTACGAGGGCGGCTGGACGTTTCTGGGCAAACCGCACCTGGCGCAGGCCAACGACGACTGATGCGCGCCGTAAAAACCTGTTCGCCCCCGTTACTCCCTCAAACGCCGTTGGTGACTGAATCGACTCCGGACTGCAATTCGATGCCGATCGCCGTTGCAGCCTTCCGGAAGCCGTCCCGATCGGCGCAGTGATTGCAGCCGCAGTTGCCGGATTGATCTGCTGGTGTCTGTGATGGTCTCAACCAACTAGTTGACCGGACCTCGTGCGGGAGGGGGCCGGTCCACATTCTAGGAATTAGATCCTAGACACGGATCCAGGATCCTGCCAGGGTGCCTCCTCAATTTGAGGAGTTCGTGATGTCGCCCGCCCTTGCCCCCGACTTTCTGAATCGGATCGTTGCGCTCCGCCCGGCCCTGCGCCGGCAGGCCGCGTTCCTGATCGGCCGCCGTACCGAGATCGGATCGCCCGACGACCTGGTCCAGGACACGCTCGTCACCGCGTTGCAGACCGGGCACCGGTTTGAAGACGACAACCTCGCCGGCTGGCTGCTCGCCATTCTTCATGGTCACGTCCGCAATGCGCGTCGCCGCGCCCATGTCCGCACCTCGGTGCCGCTGCCCGGACCGGATGATGCGGCGGACGGCGATGCGGGGGCGGCGATCGAGTTTCCGGTGGCAGCCACGCAGGAACTGCCGCTCCACCTGAACGACGTCATGACCGCGCTGCGCACCCTGTCCGTCGCCGACCAGCAGATCATCTGGCTCGCGCGGGTCGACGGGCTGTCGCAGGACGAGATTGCCGCGCGACTGGATATGCCGCTCGGCACCGTTTACTCGCGTCTGTCCCGCGCTACCGCGCGGCTGCGCGCCGCCTGCGAGGCCGAGCCGCAGCCGGTCCCCGCCCGTCCGCTTTCTTATGGCCGCGCGGCGTAAGGCGAGGACGGTTTCATGCCCGTTCGGATTCATCTCGTCGGCAGTTTGACCGGCGGCGCCGGCCGCAGCCTGACTGCCGCACTGCTGGCGGTCGGATTGCAGCTTCACGGCCGCAAGGTTCTGCTGATCCGACAAACCTACGATGGTGCCGTCGTCCTGTTCGACCCGATCGACAGCACCCTGCCGCTGCCGTGCCTGGCTCTCGGCTTGCCTGCTCCGTATTCCCTGCCCGCCGATCTCAATGCCGGCACAATGGCGATGATCCACCAGGGCGACGACCGCTTCATGGAAGCTCTCCACCGCCGCGCCATGGCGGAAGTCGGCGACGGTGCCGATGTCGTGGTCGACCTCTGCTGCCACGAGCGCGCGCTCAATGCCGCCGCGGTTCATGACGCCGCCCTGATCTTGCTTCCGGTGCGGACCTCGGTGCTCGAGATCGACGCGGCGGTACGCACCTTCGCGCATCTTCGTCACGTCCAGCGTTATCGCAGTTGCATCGCGCCGGTGCTGCTGGCGACCATCGCTCCGGATCAACAGCGTGCCGGCCAGCGGGCTCTCCTCGGCGATCTGCTGCGCGATTGCGATCCGGAACGCGACCTGTTGCCCGGCGAACCGTCCGATCTGATGATCGACACGCCCTATCTGGACGAGGCCAGCTTGCTGAACCTCTTCGACGAGCGGCCGATCTGGCAAACCCCCGACCTGATGGCGCGCTGCCGCGCCTTCGCCGCCGCCGCGATGGCCGGCGCCGAAGTCTTCCACGTCATGATGGCGGAGCAGGCCGATGACCTTTGATCCGCACCGCGATTCCGCCCGATGCTGCATGATCGGGTCATCGCGCCGATGCGGCCATGCCGGGCCGCGGTCCGGATTGCCACGGTCCAATGGACCAATGTTGCAATCCGACCCACCGCCATCGGAACCCCAGAGCATGGCAACGAGGAAGCGTTGGACCATGGGACCAATAGACCATCACGTCACGGCAACCTCGAAGTCGCGGAACGGCGGACCGACGCGGTTTCCGGTCCTCGCGCGGCCGGCGTCGGCTGCTTCGGACCCTGTGGCGACGCATCGGTGCACAGGAGCCTTCGCCCATCGACAACCGCGGATAGCGCACTGACCGCAGTGATCCCGACCGCCCCGGAGATACGCGATCCGCTCACGCGCAGCCTCCGCTCATCGTTCGCCGCACGCGGGATCGCGCACGGCCCCTCGTGCTCTCTTCTCTCTTTCCCATCGCTCCGCATTGCGAGGCTTCATGCTGATCAAAACCTTCCCCTTTCTCGATCACCGCCGCATCACGCCGGATTTCGCCGCGCGACTGCAGATGCTCGCCGACGATTGCGCCCGGCTTGCGCACGACACCTCGTTCGTCGCCGCCCGGCTACGGACCTCGCCGATGATCGATCGGTATGTCCCGCTCACCACCCCGGTCGGCCTGCATCTGGTCGGCCAGGTCAGCGGCCATCCGCTGCGCGGCGCAGGCGTCATGATCACTTCGCCGCTGTGGTTTGCCGATCCGGACGGCATGTGGATCCGCACCCTGTCGCGCTTCTACGCGCTCGGCCGGCCCGCCGATCCCAGGGACCGCGATCACATTCCGACCCCGGTATTGCGGACGTTCGACGGTCGCGACGACGACTGGCCGGAGGGCGGGGATTGATCGACGACGATGACGACCATGGGGTCGATGACGGCGACGAACCGAGCGCCGCCGCGCTCGATCCGGACACGGTCGCAACCGGCGCCGCGGCGGATTCCGCCGCCGACGCCGACGACCGGCTCAAGGGCCTGCCCCGAATCCTGCGTTACGCGATGCTGATCAACGACCGCACCGACGGATCGATCGCCCAGCGTCTGATCGCCGAGATCGACGAACTCTGTCCGGGCCTGCCGGCCAATATTGCCTGGGCGGCCGATCCCGCGCCCACAACCGGCCTTGCGCTGGCCGCCGAGCTCGATCGGCTCGCGGTGCTTCGCGACTTGCCGCTGTTGCGCAGCCTGAGCGACTGCGCACGGTTGCTGTCGGTGTCGCTACCGTGCGATGCCGGACGCCTCGGGGACTTCCGGCGCGTGACGCGGGCCATGCGCATCGCCTTCGACGACTGCGCCGACGATCTCGTGGAGGAACAGCGTTGCGACCTCGAGCGCTTCATCGCCGGCTGGGCCACGCTGCCGACCGCCGCCGACATGGCCGGCGCCCCCGGAACCTGGCCGGCCGTCAATTTTGCCGCCCGGCTGGGCGATCAGATGGCGCGCTACCGCATCCGCTCCGCCGCCGCCGATGCCGCCCGACGGGTGCGGCGCGACCTCGACCGGCAACCGGATGCGACGCGAGGCCCCGACGCCGCGACGTCCACCCCGGCCCGGACCGCACCACGCTCCGGGCAAGCCGAGCCGGCGCCCGCGACACCGCTCCCGCCGCACCACGTCCTGGTCGGCCGGATCGACGATGTCGGGATCGGAAGCGCAAAGCTCAAGGGCATCGTCGAACCCGTCAAGGATGTCCTCAACATCCCGCTGCCCTTGATCGAGACCCCGGCGCTCGATCAGGTCCGGAGCACGCTGCGCGCCGAGTTCCCCCATGCCGCCGCGGTCATCGACTTTGCCCTCGCCGATCTGATCGGGCGCCCGGTGGTC
>Ga0007871_1000262_pt1 | contig 13682 bp, 14 predicted proteins | sample CryBogCBH08Jun09_FD_71208 | JGI IMG/M metagenome (GOLD analysis project Ga0007871, IMG submission 71208) | Freshwater microbial communities from Crystal Bog, Wisconsin, USA - CBH08Jun09 | ecosystem: Environmental > Aquatic > Freshwater > Lake | place: Crystal Bog, Wisconsin, USA | collected...
GGTCCGAGCCCGTTTCGCCAGCCGTGCAGCAATTATGGGCGAACGGCGGAACGCAGGCGGGCACGTCGCCAACCAGTGCGTCGACGCCGGAGGTTCGCGCGACGCAACCGTTCGACCTGTTCAGCGATCGCGCCGGCACTTTCAGCGGCTGACGCATTTTGTGCCCACTGTCAGCGTTAATGAAACGCCAGTCGATGCAGGCAGTTATGGTGAACCCTTTGTTAAGCGTCATGGTTTATTTTGTGTGACAGGGCGCCGCGTCGCGATGCCATCTCCTGTCGCGTAAGCCGGAACAACCATGATCGTTCGGCAGTTCATTTCCTGGGTCCGCACTGCACCTGCCGGCGAGCGTGCCGATGCCACCCGATCGCTCGCGCGCGCGTGGCTGATTTCCAATCTCTCCGAAGACGACCGCGCAGCCGCCGAAGGCGCGCTGCTGATGCTGCTGGACGATCCGTCGCCGCTGGTGCGGCAGGCGATGGCCGAAGTGTTCGCCCGCAGTGTGGATGCGCCGCCGGCTATCGTGCAGGCGCTGTCGCTGGATCAGGCCTCCGTTGCGCTTCCCGTTCTGGAATATTCGCCACTGCTCATCGATGCAGACCTCGTCGATCTGGTCGCGACAGGCAATAGCGATGTGCAGTGTGCAATAGCGCGCCGGCGAAACCTTCCCAGTTCGGTGTCGGCAGCGATTGCAGAAGTCGGCTCGCCCGCGTCTGCACTGGAACTGATCGAAAATCCGCAAGCGTTGCTGGCGCCGTTCTCCTGGCATCGCATCGTCGAGCGTCATGGCCATCTTGCAGCGATCCGCGAGTCGATGCTGGCGCTGGACGATCTTCCGGCCGCGACGCGGCTGGCGCTCGTTGCAAAATTGTCCGATACGCTCGCGCAATTCGTCGTCGCGCGGCAATGGCTGAGCGCCGATCGGGCCGAGCGGATCGTGACCGACGCGCGTGACCGGTCGGTGGTGAACGTTGCAACGCGATCGCGCGGCGAAGACATGCAAGGACTTGTCGGGCATCTGCGAGCGACCGGGCAGCTCTCGGCAGGGTTGATCCTGCGTGCATTGTTGTCGGGCAATCTCGAACTGTTCGATCAGTCGCTGGCCGAATTGTCGGGACTTCCGCAAAGCCGGGTGGCGGCACTGCTTTACGATCGCGGCGGAGCCAGCGTGACGGCACTGTTGGCGCGCGCCGGCTTGCCGGAATCCACTTTCCCGGCGTTCCAGGCGGCGCTCGAGGCCACGCACGAGATCGGCTTCGTGGGAACGGTCGGCGGCGCGGCGCGGCTGCGCCGGCGAATGGTCGAGCGGGTGCTGACGCGCTGCGAAACCGATGAAGATGTTTCAGAGCCGTTGTTGATCCTGCTGCGACGCTTCGCAACGGAATCGGCGCGCGAGGAAGCTCGCGTGTTCTGCGACGAATTGGTGGCCGACGAGATCGAGATCGAGTCGGGACATCAACGTATCGCAGCGTGATTGCAGGGCCTTACGGGTATTTCTTCAACACGACATGCAAGCAATAGGAAAATGGCCGGGATATCCCGGCCATGATGTAGGGCGCGCTCGCAGAATCCCCGGCTATTCTCCGGGAACGATGCTCGGTGCAAGGATGGCTTCGAGATGCTCGGGGCGATCGTGATTGACTGCGGTCAGGTATTCATCCGCGACGCCGCGCAGACGCTTGCTCAATTCGTTTGCGACGCCGATCCTTTGAATGCTGGACTGTTCTCGGATGATCGCCTGGATAGCATTGATGTGATGCGCGATCAGTTCGGCGGGCACCTTTGCGAGATCCGGTGCGTGCTCGATGATGCGGCAGAGGCTTTCGGCTGCGGCGGCTGCGGCTGGATATCCGAACGTCGCGGCGTCGCCCTTGATATCGTGCGCGGCGCGAAACAGTTCATCCCGCGCCAACGCCGAAAAGCCATCCTTGAGAATGGTGGCATGCGCGGAGGCGAGGCGGTCGCATTCGATTGACATCCAGTTGTCGAACTCGCCCGACAGGCCCTCAAGTGCCTTTTCAGCCCGTGCGACGGGATCGTCGAGATCCTTGTCCTCGACGTAACGCAGCGCACCGCGTAGCGGGTTGGGCTGGGTGATGACGTGATGGTCGGGGAACGTTTTGACCTGCACCGCGGACGGCTTTTCCTTGGCCATGATCTGATCCTTTGCGGAGTTAGCCGGGGATGCGGGCCTTATCGAGCAGCGAGGGCTGCTGCATCACTTCCATTTCGCCACCGGTGCGGCGTTCAGGGCCGACGTAGGAGTTATTGGTATTGCGACGGCGATCCGGCCCGAAATAGTTCTTGGTCTTGATGAACGGGCGCGGGTTGGCGACGACATTCATGATACGCTGATACAGGCCCTTCGCGGAGATCGGTTTCGCGAGAAATTCGGTGACGCCGGCATCGCGTGCCATGGTGACGCGGCGTTTCTCGGAATGTCCGGTGAGCATGATGATCGGCGCGTACGGATTGCCGTTGGCTTCCGGCTGGCGGATCATTTGCGCGAGCTCGAGGCCGTCGAAGATCGGCATCGACCAGTCGGTGATGACGATATCCGGCACGTAATGGCTGAACATTTCGAGCGCGGTGGCGCCGTCTTCGGATTCATACACCTCGCGGGCGCCGAACGAATGCAGCAGGGTGCGCAGGATGCGGCGCATATGTGCGTTGTCGTCGCAGACGAGAAATCGCAGCTTGTTGAAATCAATACGATACATGATCGGCCCGGATACCCGCGAAGCCGGCGACGGCCGGTATACCTCGCGTTAACTATATCCAGTCGTCGTTAATGAATGGTTGAAAGCCGCCGACGCAACCTAGAGCCTGCCGAGTCCAAGTTTACGCGACGGCATCACCTTTGGAGGCTCGCTTATGTTCGCACCTCAGGAGGACGGCTTTTAGTTCAGCCTCTGCTCATCTCACTTTAGAAATTGAACTGCTCGCTGAGGATGCGTTCTTCGAGGCTGTGGCCCGGATCGAACAGCATGCGCATCGAGATCGTCCTGTCGGACAACACCTCGACACGGCTGACGTCGCGCGCCTCGTCGTGGTCCGCCACGGCGGCGACCGGCCGCTTGTCGCTTTCCAGCACCTCGATCACCACGAAGGCCGAGTTCGGCAGCAATGCACCGCGCCAGCGGCGGGGGCGGAAGGCGCTGATCGGCGTCAGGGCGAGCAGAGCGGCGTTGATCGGCAGGATCGGTCCCTGTGCCGAGAGATTGTAGGCGGTTGAGCCGGCCGGCGTCGCCACCATGACGCCATCAGCGACCAACTCGGGCATGCGCTCGCGTTCGTCGATCAGGATGCGCAGGCGTGCCGCCTGGTGGGTCTGACGGAAGACGGAGACCTCATTGATCGCGTGATGGATGTGAACATCGCCACGGATATCGGTCGCACGCATCAAGAGCGGGTGGATCACGGTGTCGCGCGCTGCCGCGAGACGCGCATAGAGATCCTCGGACCGGTACTCGTTCATCAGGAAGCCGACCGTGCCGCGGTGCATGCCGTAGATCGGCTTTCCGGAACGCATGTTCTGGTGCAGCGTCTGCAGCATCAGCCCGTCGCCGCCAAGCGCGACGATTACATCAGCTTTGCCGGGCGAATGGTTGCCGTAAGTTTTCACCAATGCTGCGAGTGCCTGCTGCGCCTCCGCGCTGGGACTCGCGACGAAGGCGATCCGTTCGTATCGCGCGGGAGAGGTCATGAAGCGTGGGCCTTTGCGGCATCTGCGAGAACGAGAGACGGCGTCATATGCCTGACCGTCTATACGACCTGTCACAGGCTTGTCGAGCCGGCAATTATGAAGGAGCCATGGGAGGTGTCGAGTGTGTCAGGCGCGGATGGTTACCCGGCAAGGAAAAGCCGGCGCAGGTCCGATCGGTGCGCCAGCATCCAGATTGGCGAATTGCTGCCCGAATGTCAGTAGACCAAGCCTGTGCCCGGCGCCTTTTCCAGCGCGGCGGCCAGCGATTTGTATTCCGTGCAGTCGGTCCCGCACAGCGCGCCGATCCGGGTCAAATGATACTGCGCCTGCTCGCGGTTGCCCTGTTCGATCTGCCATAGCCCGTAATATTGCCAGGTACGAACATGGTTGGGATCAGCCTTGAGCGCCCGTTCGTACCAGACTTGCGACAATTGATAGTTGCCGAGCTTGCGGTACGAATAGCCGATCAGATTGGCAACGTCGGCGCGATCGTCGTGGTGCAACGCCTTCAGTTGATCGATCGCCGCGGCATAGTCGTGGCCGTCGTAGATCGTGGTGTAGGCGTTGCGGTAACCCTGAAGGAAGGCCGGGTCGTCGGCGCTCGAATGTTTCTTCTTGGATTTCTTGGTGTCCTTGGGGGCGGATTTGCTGCTCGGCGGCGGAGGCGAGGGCTCGTCGGATCCTGCCGCAAAGGCCGGGGTGAAGGACGACGGCGCAGCCAGCGCCAGCGTCAAAGCCGCGGCGGTCAGCCATTTGATCGCGGATATGCTCATGCTTCCTCCTGTTCGGACGGGGGCGGTCGCGTGCAATACCTTTCAAACATTCCAACCGGGCCGATATTCCATCACGACCGGGCCAGGGTGTCACGAAATTTGACGGGGCGGTCGGGCCACGACAGGCGAATGCCGCCGAGTCTCGTCACCGGATCATGACCAAGAATTCATCAAGATGAACGCAGTCCATCCTCGCGCTTCAGGATGGGTTCAGCGCGGCTCGCCTAACATCCACACATGATCGACGAGCCCGGCCATCCGACCGGTCAACTTCGTGATCGAACAGGAGATGACCAATGTTCAAGACGATTTCAGCTGCGCTGCTCGCCGTTTCCATGCTCGCCGCTCCCGCGATGGCGACGGGCATTGCCCACAAGGCGCCTGCGACCAAATCCATTATCTTCAATGGCAAGCACGTCGGTCCGAGCGTACTCAATGCGCACGCCCGGATGAAGAAGCATTACGTTCGCCATCATCGGCACCATGTCGTGAAGAAGGTGCACGTTCGTCGTGGACACCGTCATTAATAGCGCTCGCTATTGAACGTGAAAACGCCGTGGCTGCCCTCGCAGTCACGGCGTTTTCGTCAGGTCTGACGGCCAACCCTCAGATGAATTGATCCGCGATGGCGTCGAAGCCGCGCCGCCAGCATTTGGCGGTTTCCGGATCGAGCGGTATTCCCTCCGATGCCATGCGGATGGCGACCATCTCGGCGTCAGGGTGGATATAGATCCACTGGCCGTGGATGCCGAGGGCGCAGAGCACACCGGCGGTCCGATCGATCTGGTACCACTTGCTCCGATAGCTGGCGCCCGGAAACAGTTCGGCGAATTCACCGCGCGCCCAGGCGGCGGATGTATCCGTTTCGTTGATGTCGTCGATCCACCAGCCGGGCACGACCTGCTGGCCGTTGGCGACGCCACGCCGGCGGATCATCTCGCCGAAGCGGGCGAGGTCGCGCGGTGTCACGCAAATCCCGCCGGCGGCGCGCATCGCATCGCGCGAATCGACGGTGATATACGCGTCGCGCTCGGCGCCGAGCGGCGTCCAGAGATACTCGCTGATGATATCGGAAAGCGGTTGATCGCAGGCGCGTTCATACACCCAGCCAAGTACGTCGGTGTTGGTCGAGACATAATGAAACGTCTCGCCGTGCGGTTGTCCGTTGGGACGCATCGTCGCGAGGAAGCGGCGCACGTCGGTGGTTTGCCGACCCGGCGGCACGGGGTCCCATCCCATCGCGTAGCGGTAGCGAATGACGTCTCCGTCGGGGTCGTCGTAGTCTTCGGTGAACTGGATGCCGACGACCATGTCGAGCAGGTGCCGTACGGCGCAGTCGCCGTACACCGACGCTTCCAGTTCTGGAATGTAGTCGATCACGAGATCGTCCGGATCGAGCAGACCGCGATCCGTCAGGATGCCGCCGAGCGCGCCACAGATCGATTTGCTCACCGAGAATACGATGTGCGGCGTCGTGGCGTTCATCCCGTTGGCATACCATTCGCTGATGATACGGCCGCATCGCAGAACCACGAGAGCGTCCGTGTTGGTAGCGCGCAGGACGCGGTGCAACGTGGTCGGTTCGCCATTGAGTCCTTCGAACTCGGTTTGCCCGATATCCTCGAGACTGTACTCAAGCGGCGCGCTATGACCCGAGGCAGCGATGTTCGCCGTCGGCAGGAGCCTGCGGACGTTGCGATAGCTCCAGCTATTGAATGGCGATGTTCGCCAGTTCGCCAGCGTCACCTGCTTGTCCGGCGGAGGCGGAAAGCCGGTCATCAAGTCATTCGCGATCATGCTTGTTTCAATCCCCGTTCGTCTTGTTCATGCGAGCCGCTTGCAACGCTACAATCGCAAGTGGTGCCCGTAATTACTATGCCATCTGCCGCACGGAAGGAACCGGGTTGAAAGGCCTCATCTGTTTGGCCGCAGTCGGGAGTTGTCCCTCACCAATTCGTGTCCGTTTGAACCGGATATGTTCCTGAAAAGACATAGATACGTACCATCGCTGCTTTTTGTTCGCCGCCAAGCAACCAAATTGACGCCACGGTGTTTGAACACGTTGGCAGGGCTAACAAGGGGACACTCTATGAAAAAGTTTCTGTTTGCCGCGGCCGCGACGGTTGCATTGGCTGCACCCGCTGCCGCTGCCGATTTGCCCCCGCGACCTTACACCAAGGCGCCGCCGGCCTATACGGCACCGGCAGTCGTCTACAACTGGACCGGGTTCTATATCGGTGGCCATCTCGGGGGTGCCTTCGCCGGCGACAACAGCTTGCAGGGCAGTGACGGCCGCTTCCTCGGCGGTGTACAGGGCGGCTACGACTATCAGTTCGCCAACAACTGGGTGATGGGTCTCGAAGCGAATTACAGCTGGCTCGGATCGAGCAATTCGGGCGTCACGTTTCCGGGTGGCACGATCGTCTCCGGCAATAACAACGGTCTCGGCTCAGTCACCGGCCGTCTCGGCTATGCATGGGGTCCGACCTTGCTGTACGCCAAAGGCGGTTATGCATGGCGCGACCGCAATCTCGACGTGAGCCTCGGCGGCGTGCCGCAAGGCTTTGTGACGGAAGGCGATCATAAAGATGGCTACACGATCGGTGCTGGCCTCGAATATATGTTCGCACCGAACTGGTCGGCGAAAGTTGAGTATCAGTACTACAACTTCGGAAAGACCACGTTCACCGACAGCACATCGCCGGAAATCATCGGCTCCAGCTTCCGCAATGACGAGCACACCATCAAGGCCGGTTTGAATTACCGGTTCGGCTGGGGTGGGCCGGCGGCCAGCAACTATTAAAGCCAGATAGCTTTCTGGACACGAAAGGCCGGCGGTTCGCCGGCCTTTTTGTTGGATGTGCATCGAACCCAACACGACGGTTCGACGTTGTAACCCCCCAGCTTGCGCTCCGCTTCCAAGCAGTGAGGGCAGGTTTGTCAATTCGCACCCCATTCTGGGGCCGTTCGAACCTTGTGGAGGGGGCGCGACCGGGCGTCTAGTTGGAATGTCATGAGTCTCGACTGCAAACAGAAACGTGTCGGCGCGCGTTGGACATCGGCGGACGTCGACTTGCTCAGGCGGCTTGCAGCTGCAAACACGCCATCGCACGAAATCTGTGAGTTGCTTCGGCGCACGCCTGCCGCGATTTACAACAAGGCATCCGAGCTCGCGATTTCCATCACGCCGGTTACGCGACGGCCTTACGGCTCATCCAGACAAGCTGCGTCTAACCCTCTCTAGCCTAATACCCTCTAGGAAGGATCGGCGCCTTCCGCCTGATCGTCATGCAGTTCGAACGCGCCTAGATGGAATTCCGGCGGCGTGTCTTCGTCCACGATTGTTTTTGCAGGGACAAGCGTAAACGCGGCATGCGGATGGGTTCGCCAGATCGCCAGGTCGTCTTCCGCAATGGTGAGCCAGCCGAACGTAAAAAGATAACGTCCGGGTTTTGCCGCATGCCCCACTTGCTGCCAATTGACCTTGCGCGCGGTGATGTCGGTCATGGTCGTTCACCGCGGCCATGCGATCACGATAGGAATAACAGCGCGGGACATCATGGATGGCTCCCCCTGTCTCAGCGCCACCCAAGACCTCGCAGCTCCACGGCTGGTCTCCGCGCGCTATTGGACTGCGAAATATACTAGGTGGTTTCGGGGAGCAGGCAAGTCAGCATGGCTGGTGCCGGTTGAGAGGATTGAACTCCCGACCTTCGGTTTACAAAACCGCTGCTCTACCGCTGAGCTAAACCGGCGAATGGGCAGAGAGCTAGCAGCGTCGCGGCGCTACGACAAGCCTGCGCTTAGGGGCGGGGCAAATGGGAGAGAAAATTTATGCTCATCTACCGGCCTCCGGACAGCCGAGCCGTGTTCCCCGTAAAGACAGAATGACGCACCGGTCGGCGCTGCTCCGCAGGTTTGCCAAAGGATGTACGGGTTTCAGACAATCGCGTCTAACCATGCCCTCGCGCGTTAGCCTTACCGCGAAATTGGGCGCCGCTCTTAACCTCTGGAAGCGCCATCTGTTTTAGAGTGACACCGCAACTGAGGGTTCCCCGCATGCGGACAGCGCTGGCGTTCGCCATTCTGATCGGGACGTCGTTAACGGCATCGGCCAATGACGGGTTTTCGTACGTCATCCCGGGTCGTCCCGGCGTACCGATCATCATCAACGGCATCGACGCGTCCTACGCCGTGATCGAGAGCGATCAGGGGCTGGCGCGGGGCGTTCACATCCAGCCGACGGTCTACGGCGGCCGATTCATCGACGCAGAGCCGCGGGTCGGCCACTATTATCCAAGTGCCGGACGGCAGCCTGGTTACGGTCGCCTGGAGATCGAGCCTCCGGCGAACCGCAAGCTGCCGCCACAAGCGGAAAGTTTCCACCAGTCGTGGTCGGCGCAATCTGCACCGCCTGCGCAGGCTGAGGTGCCGCTCTATCCGCCGCTTGTGCTTCAGGCGCCGCAAGGCGAAGGCGCGGCGCCGATGCGGCCAAGGCAGCGACGTCAGAATTTCCGACCCCATCCATAAACTACAAAAACACATCAACAGGAGAGCGTTATGCGTCAGATGATTTCAGGATTGATTGCGGCGATGGCCGTGGTCACCGTCAGCGCCGTGCCGGCGATGGCTTGCGGCGGTTGCCCGCCGTGCGGGCAGATCGCGGTGAGTCCGTGCGGACAGTCCTACTATGGTCATCACTATTATTCTGGTTACCACGGCTATGGCTACCGCCAGCATTTGACGGATCCGGATGCGCTGCTGCGTCCCGCAGCCCCGCAGTATTTTTATGCGAACCAGGGGCCGACCTTCTCTGGCCCCGGCATGTGGGCGCCCGTGCCGACCTATCGTGAGCGTGCCGTCACCGGTTGGCACGGCTACGACCGCGGCTACTATTACGGCTACAACGGTGGCCCGTATGCCAACGCTACCCACCATTATTACGACGGCGCGCCGAATTGGCACGGCCCAGCGATCTACAGCTATCGCTGGCGGCATCATCGCCATCATATGCATGGCATGCGAACCGGTATCCGCTATGGCCACGCGCCGCGCCATGCTTACCGCCACGCCTATCGTGGCCACTACCATCCGCACGGCCGCCGTTATTGATCGCATTCCAGGCCCGGTTCTTTGAACCGGGCCTGTCGACCTGAATGCAGCTTTCGTCAGCGCTTGGTGGGCGGGCGGTCGGCCCGCGATTGCGCAAGTGCGATAAATTCCCTGACCAGGGGCGTAGGATCGCTGCGCCACGCGATGCTCAGATCGAACGTCGCGTGAGCATCCTTGATCTTCAGCGCCTTGATATCCGGCGGCAGCGACGGCACCGTCGATGCGCCGTACAATGTGATGCCGCGTTGTAACGACACCAGTTGCAGCAACACCGGCACGTCGTCGGCTTCCTCCACCACCGTTGGCAGAAATCCTGACTTCAGGCAGACGCTTTCGATAAGCGAGCGGAAACTCGCCCACCGCCGCGGCGTGCCCATGACGAACGGCATGTCTGCGACGTCCGCCATATTGATCGACGTTCGCGCCGCGAATGGATGGTATTTCGAAATGAGCACGACAAACCGCTCACGCGAAATAACCATGTGCTGCAGAGGGGCCTTGCAGGCATTCGACAACAGAAAACCCAGATCGGTTCGGCCTGACTGGAGGGCGGCGATCTGCTCGTCCGACGCCAGCGAATAAAGACCGACCTGCGCATCGGGAAATGCGGTGCGGAAGCGCACGACGATTTCTGGCATGACGCCGTTCGTGGCCTGGGCCGAATAGCCGATGATGATTTCTCCTGCAGTTCCTGCAGCAACCTGACTGGCGCTGCGGACCGCGCGCCGGAGCAGTTGCATTGCGTCGGCGGCCTGTCTGGCCAGAACAGTCCCTGCAGGAGTTAGGGCTACGTGTCGTGTGGTGCGTTCAAGCAGACGAAAGCCAAGCTTGGCTTCGAGTTGCTGAACGCCACGGCTGATCGCCGGCTGCGCCACATTGAGGTTCTCCGCAGCGCGGTGAAAGCTCAACGTATCCGCCACGGCCAGAAAATAGCGCAGTTGGGGTAGGTCCGGAGACTGGTTCATTGATGCCGTTATAGCATCAATGAACCCAATATTGATATTGGACTTGCGTCAAAATCCCCGCCAAGTCCCACATATGGGCAGGCCGGATCCGGCTTCCCGATCCCAAATCCCCTCATTGGCCTCCCCGAAGCGTGTTGCGGCGGGCGCGTGCCGGGAGAAACGCGATGAGCGCCCTGTCTTCTTCAGCCTTGCCAGCGGTCGGCGTTGCCGTGGCGCAATTTGCCGCTGTTGCGGATGTTTCCGCCAATCTGGCGACGATCGCTCGCCTGGCGGAGGAGGCCGCCGGAAAGGGCGCCGAAGTCGTGGTATTTCCGGAAGCCTCGATGTTCGCCTTCACTGCCTCGGCCGAGGAGCTTGCTGCCACCGCGCGTCGGGCCGGTCGCCAGTTTGAAAGCGAGGTGCAGGCCATCGCGCGCCGCGTCGGCATCACCCTCGTGGTCGGCATGTACAGTGACGGCGGGGAACGTCTGTCGCGCAATACGTTCATCGTTGCGGGCGCGAACGGCGTGCAGCTTGGCCGCTACGAGAAACTGCATCTGTACGACGCGTTCCATTATCGGGAATCCGAAAAGAACGAGCGCGCGCCGTTGCGTGACGATTTCGCCGAGCTTTGTACCTTCGACGTGGGTGGCCTCCGGTTCGGCGTATTGAATTGCTACGACCTGCGTTTTCCCGAGATGGCTCGCGTGTTGATCGATCGCGGTGCGGATGTGTTGTTGCTCGGGGCAGGCTGGGTCGCCGGTCCGCTCAAGGAATTGCATTGGGAAACGTTGATCCGCGCACGCGCGATCGAGAACACCTGTTTCGTTGCTGCCGCTTGTCAGTCGGCGCCGGTGTCCGTCGGCCTCAGCATGATCGTCGACCCGAGCGGTGTGGTGCTAGCGACTGTGGCTGGTGACGAAGGCGTTGCCGTTTCCCGGCTCGAAAGCTCGCGGCTGCAAGCGGTCCGTGAGATTCTGCCGTGTCTGCAACATCGTCGATATGCCGTCGTGCCGCGCCAGCCGAACGCAAATACTACCAAGCACATTGTGGAGCAGATGTAATGACGATCGAGATACATGCGGGTGCCGTGTCGCAATCCAGGGCTGAGGCGCAGAGCGGATTGCGTCGTGTACTGACGTCTGCGGCAATCGGCCAGTTCGTCGAATGGTATGATTTCGTCGTCTATGCCTATTCCGCGGCCATCATCGCCAAATTGTTTTTCCCCAATACGGATCCCACCGCCGCGTTGCTGGCGACCTTCGCGATTTACGCCGTTGGATTCGTTATGCGTCCACTCGGCGGCTTTGTATTCGGCAGTCTCGGTGACCGCATCGGCCGTCGTCGCGTGTTGTCGATGGTCATTCTGATGATGGGCGCAGCGACGCTGGGCATCGGCCTGTTGCCGACCTATAGCCAGATCGGCCTTCTTGCACCGATCCTGCTGGTCGTCTGCCGTCTGGTTCAAGGCATGTCGGCGGCCGGTGAAACCGTTGGCTCCAACGCCTTTGTCGCCGAGCATGCGCCCAGCGAGCGCCGTGGCCTCTACGTTGGATTCACGTATTCATTTGCCAATCTGCCGCCCATCGTGGCCGCGCTTCTTGTCCTGCTGCTGACCAACGTACTGAGCAGCGATGCCTACGCCTCATGGGGCTGGCGGATTCCGTTCCTGCTTGGCGGACCGCTGGCGCTCGTCGGTCTCTATATCCGTCACAAGGTCGATGAATCGCCAGCATTCAAGGCGACACAGGCCGCCCGGAACGTGGCGACGTCGCCGCTGCGCGATGCCGTGCGCTCGCAAAAGCAGGCGATGGGATTCAGCTTCGCGCTGGCTGCTTTTTCCAGCCTCGGCTTCTATACGCTGGCCGGTTATTTCGTCAGCTATCTTGTCGGCACCGTCGGGCTCAACAGCAACGCGGCATTGATATCGAATAGCGTGGCATTGTTTGTCGCATTCGTAACGATGATCATCGGCGGTTATTTGTCCGACCGACTGGGCCGCAAGCGAATTTTGCTGACCGGCCTCATCCTCAACGCGGTGACGTGTATTCCCGCTTACCTGATTGCGGCCCAGGGCAGCCTCGCGACCGCGATTCTCGGCCAGAGCCTGCTCGCATTCAGCTGCGGCCTGTTCTGGGGACCGGTCGGCATTGCATTGCTCGAATTGTTTCCGACCCGCACGCGCTACAGCGCATCCGCCATCAGCTACAATCTGGCCTACACGATCTTCGGTGGCACCGCGCCGCTGATCGGCACGTGGCTCGTGCTCCAGAGCGGCAACAAGCTGGCGCCGGCGATCTATATGTGTGCTGTGTCAGTCGCGGTCCTGCTGGTCGTGATGCGAATTCCCGAGACCTATCGGAGTTCGCTGATTCACGATGAGGATCTGCGGCGTGCCTGATCGCCCGTGTGACCTATTGCAAAACGCCCGTTCGCAGTCAGATGCGGGCAGGCGTTTTTTATGATGGCATCAGTCCGAGACGGCTCGCGCAGATATAAAGCGAAAGCGCGGCCGCATTGGAGACGTTGAGGCTCTTGATATCGCCCGGCATGTCGAGGCGCGTCATCACGCTGCAGGTTTCGCGCGTCAACTGCCGCAGGCCTTTGCCCTCTGCGCCGAGCACCAGTGCCAATGGCTGCGTCAAATGCACGGCTGCCAGATTCTCGCCGCCCTCGCTGTCGAGGCCGACAGTCATGAAGCCGCGCTCGTTCAAGGCTGTCAGGGCGCGTGCCAGATTCTGCACCGTCACCAGCGGCACCAGTTCTAGCGCACCGGATGCGGACTTCGCCAGCACCCCAGTCGCCTCCGGCGAGTGCCGCGCGGTCGTGACGATCGCCCTGACCGCGAATGCCGCTGCCGAGCGCATGATGGCGCCGACATTGTGCGGATCGGTAATCTGATCGAGCACCAGCACGATGCCTTCTTGTGGCAGGGTCTCGATGTCGGGGGAGGGCAGGGGATCGGCCTCGGCGAACAGGCCCTGATGCACGGCATCGGGACCGAGTTCGTGGTCGATCACGCTCGGTCGTACGATCTCCGGCGTTATGCCGGTGGCGATGCCTTCATCCGCCAGCCGGCGCGCGGCGTTCTCAGTCAGTAACAGCCGGCGAAGCCGGCGCTGCGGGTTGGCCAGCGCGGCCGTCACC
>Ga0007871_1000264_pt1 | contig 13566 bp, 16 predicted proteins | sample CryBogCBH08Jun09_FD_71208 | JGI IMG/M metagenome (GOLD analysis project Ga0007871, IMG submission 71208) | Freshwater microbial communities from Crystal Bog, Wisconsin, USA - CBH08Jun09 | ecosystem: Environmental > Aquatic > Freshwater > Lake | place: Crystal Bog, Wisconsin, USA | collected...
AGGTGTAGTAACTACCGCCGAAGAAAAGATTGGCGAAGCAAACAACAACATGCCTGTCGGTACAGCCCAAGCGTTGATCGAACAAGGCGCCAAAGTATTCTCTAGTATTCATGCTCGCTTGCATCGTAGCCAAGCTAAGTCATTGGCAATTATCTCGCGTATCAATCATTGGTACCTTGACGAGATGGACAACGAGTGTGGTCAAGAAATTAAGGTTCGTGACTTTGCGTACAACAATGATGTGCGCCCAGTATCCGATCCTAACATTTTCTCTGAAACACAACGTTTAGCACAAAACCAAGCTCTGTTGCAAATGGCAACATCTGCACCTCCCGGTATGTTTGATGTGCGTGCAGTATACCGCCGCGTGTTACAGCAATTAAAGATTCCCGCTGTAGAAGAAGTTTTACCAAACCCCATGGGCGCAAAAGAATCTAATCCAGCATTAGAGAACGTTGCCATGACAATGGGTCGTCCTGCTGCTGCGTATCCTGACCAAGATCATATTGCGCATATTAAGGTTCACTTGGAATATGCTGAAAACCCAGCTTATGGTGGCAACCCAGTTATTGGACCAACATTTGCTCCTCATGCATTAGAGCACATTAAGCAGCACTTGACATTGCACTATCTGCAATCCATGCGTGCTTATGTAGCGCAAGCATCTGGCGGACAAGATGTGCTTAATCTGCACCAAGAAAATCCATTGGATATTGAATCACAACAGGCTTTGGCTCTGGCATCGCAGATGGTCGATTCAGATGCGCGCGATACATTGACACCATACGTGCAAAAGATTCAAGCGTTGGCGCAAAAAGTTCAACAAGGCATGGAAGCACAGCGTCAACAAGCTGCTATGGCCGATCCAACAGCTCAGGTTCTTCTGCAAACACAGATGGCAGAAACCAAACGCAAAGCTGGCGAAGCGCAAGCTCGTATGCAACTGGATAACCAAAAAGATACGCAGAACTATCAGATCAAAATTGCCGAGTTGCAACAGAAGATTCAAGATTTGCAACTCAAATATCAAGTACAGTCTAGCATTGATGCAAACCGTAGCTCTACTCAAATTGCTATGGCGGACCTTAACAATTCATCGCGTGAGCGTATTGCTGAGATTGCAGCCCGTGCTGCTTTAACACAATCCCAGATTGAAGGGCAGCAAAGCCAAGATCAATTGGCTATGGAAGCATCACAGCAAGCACAAGCTGATTTACGCCAGCATGGCATCGCGTTGCAACAGCAATATTTTCAGCACCAAGCAGACGTATCGCAACAAGCAGCACAAAACGCAGCAGCGCAGCAACAACAAGATAACCAAGCAGCACCACAACCACAGCAGCAACCACCCACAGAGGAACAATAATGGCAAAAGATGAATTAGGTTTTCGTCAAACCTACAAACAAACTGGAGTTCAAAGCTCAGGCGGCGGCCCCGGCGAAACAACACTCGATAAAGGACCATCTGGTTCCCATCGCGATAACAACTGGAAGATTGGCGCTAAGCAAGCTAAGATGGCTAAAGACTCTAAAGTTGGTCCAGATAAGAATCTGAACGAAATCGGCGGCGGTAATTTCTATTAATCATTGGGGCGGAAAAGCCGCCCTAATTGCATTAATATGAATATGAAAGACTTTTTGTCACAAATTATCCAGCGTACGCGGGATGAACAACAGAAAATTGCAGAAGCTGTCACTGCAGGAAATAATGTGAACTCTTTTGATGACTACCAAAGATTGGTTGGTCGGTATGAAGGGTTCAAGCAAGTATTGGACATTATAAATGAAATTTTGACAGAGGATGAAGAAGACGATCTGTAAAGATCATAGGAGGCCGCCGAATGGCAGCATTTGATATCAATCAAAAAGACGAACCAGATTTACGTACGGAACTAGAATGTTTTCCTGAAGTAGATCCCGGAGTCGATGTAGCTGGGGACAGAGTACTGGTGCAACTGCGCCGCGAAAAGACAACCAGCAAAGGTGGAATCATCTTAGTTGATGAAACCAAACAAACCCTACGTTTTAACGAGACTGTAGCCAAGGTAATCCAGATTGGTCCCCTTGCATATAAGTCGCCTGATACCTTAGAGCCTTGGATTGAAGGCCCATGGTGCAAAGTTGGCGATTTGGTAAGAACCATCAAGTACGGCGGTGACCGTTTTGTTATTAATCCTGACGATGATGGCGCCCCCGTGGTGTTTATTACCCTTCAGGCACGTGAAATCATCTCTCGCATTCGCAGTTTTGAGTATGCACAGAAGATGAAGGCGTTTGTAGACTAATTTTGAAAGAAAATTATGGCAGAAAATGAAAAAGATGTTCCCGTTAAGGAACTAGAGGACGGTTCAGTCCTTGCTAAAGTAGAATTCCCCGAAGAACTTGAGTTAGAAGCGGGTGAAAACGAAGGCAAAAAGAAGAAAAAAGTAGAAAAAGACGAAGATCACGACGAAGAAGATGAAGAACTTCACGCTGCAGCTGATGATGAAGCAGCAGAAGAAGGCGAAACTGATGAAGAACGTGAGGCAATTCGCGAAGCTCGGCGTGAAGAACGCAAATTAAAGAAAGAGCTTAAGAAACAACGCGAAATTTCTGCAAAAAACAAGATTACAGCACTTGAACGCCGCAACGAAGAGCTTGCTCGTCGTTTGGCCGCAGTGGAAAGCACTGCATCATCGTATCAGTTTGCGCAAATCGACAAGGCTATCGAAGATGAAGCCGCTAAAGTCGAATATGCCAAGTTAAAGATGCTGCAAGCCGCCCAAACTGGTGATGCCGCCGGTCAAGTGGACTATTTAGAGCAGTTGACAGACGCAAAACAGCGTTTACAACAAGCCCAAGCATATAAAAAACAACAACTCGACGCTGCTAAGGCCCCTAAGCAAAATGTGCCTAACGAAATCAGCACAGAAGTTCAAGCCCAAGCAACAAGATGGCTAAAAAAGAACAGCTGGTACGATCCGCAAGCTCGAGATACCGATAGTAGAATTGCCAAAGTAATTGACCAAGAACTCGCAGCCGATGGTTGGGATCCAGCAGATCCTGAGTATTGGGAAGAGTTAGACAGTCGTTTATCTAGCCGCCTACCACACCGTTATACGGCAAAAGGTGGCTCATCACAGCGCAAAGCAGCAGGCCCAACGGCTTCTAGTCGTGTGGCTAACGAATCTGGCATGAAGCCCGGTTCAATTCGCTTAAGCCCAGAACGGGTTCAAGCAATTAGAGACGCTGGTGCATGGGATGATATTGAAAAACGAAACAAAATGATCCGAGCTTATGCTTCGTATGATCGTCAAAATAAAGGTTAATGAAAAATGGCAAATACAAGAATTAAACGTGACTTAGATGATCGCATGGCCGATCGAGCACAAGAAGTAATGGAGCGTGCTACTACAGCAGCTCCTGATGACATTGCACGTCGTGAACGCCTTGATGCGTTTAGAGACAAGTGGGCAAATAGTGCGTTGCCCGAGATTCCGGCGGGCACAATCCCCGGAATGCACTTGTGTTGGTTGTCAACAACCAATACTTACGACAGTATCGACAAACGTATGGCGTTGGGTTATGAGCCAGTTAAAGCTAGTGAATTAGGAGTTAGCTTTGAAGGACTAGGCAAAATGAGCTCGGGCAAGTTTGAAGGCTGTGTTAGTTGTAACGAAATGGTTCTCTTCAAATTACCAGAAGATGTCTACCAAGAAGTTATGCGTATGCTCCACCTCGAGGATCCTCTCGAGCACCAACGCAACATTACGGCTCAAGTCCGGGGTGCTGCGGAGGGAAGTAAAGGTGGGCGTTCCGTACTCGAAGGTGGCCTTTTGGAAATGGAAAAAGAGACCGCAAAAGCGAATAATAAAAACATTCGTTTCTCTTAACATTCTTCAAAAACAAAGGAAAAATAGACTATGTCTACAGTATTTCAACCCTTTGGTCTGAAGCCAGCTTACCACCCAAGTGGTTTAGATCGTTCGGTTCCATTCGTTGGCACCAACAATTTTAACCTCACCAGCACAACTGGTGGTGCGTACTCAGCTCCTTACTCCCTCACCGGAGCTCAAGTAGCGTTTTACCAGTACACACCCGTGGCAATCACTTCAACAGGCCAATTAACCATCGCCGCAGCAACTGCTTCTGGCACTGGTAAAGTTTACGGTTCTTTCGACGGTGTAGAATATACAACCGCTGAAGGTCGTCGTACCGTTGGTAAATCAATCACTGCCGCTTCTTTAGCAGCTGCTACTCAAATCGTTTTCTGGATTTTCCAAGACCCAGCATTGGTCTACGAGATCCAAGTTAACGGTTCTGCAAACGCTAACTCAGTCGGTCAAGAATACAACTTCGACACAACAACTGGTTCTGCTGTAACTGATGGTTATATCATCGGTACTGGTGGCGCTGGTTTCTCAACAACCGCTCTTGCAGCTACTCCAGTTGGTTCTGGTAACGTAGGTCAGGTTCGTGTAGTTGGTCTCGGTCGTGAAACTGCATACCCAGCTGGTTCTACCAATGCTTGGGGCGATGCAAACACAATCGTACAAGTTGTAATTTCCAACAACACATTCGCTGCCAACTCGGCATCTGTCTAATAACGAAAGGATATAGCACATGGCAACCCCAATGCGCAGTACAGACTTTCGTGCGGTAGTCGAGCCGATTATCAACGAAGTCTTTGACGGTGTTTACGAACAACGTGACGATGAGTGGAAAGGATTTGTTGAACAGATCCAAGGTATTCCACGTAACTACCATGAAGAAGTAATGCTCTTCGGTATGAACGCAGCTCCTGCAATGCCTGATGGCACTCCAGTTAGCTACGATCAAGGCGGTACGCTGTACATCACCCGCTTCATCTACCAAATCTATGGCTTGGCATATGCCTTGACCAAAGTTTTGATGGAAGACGGTGATCACATCCGTATCGGCTCAACATTTGCTAAGCACCTCGCTCAGTCAATGATTGAAACCAAAGAAACATTGTGCGCTAACTTGCTCAACTTCGCATTCACAACCGGCTATGTTGGTGGTGATGGCGTTACATTGATCAACACAGCGCACCCAATCGCTAACGGCGGTTCTTACTCTAACCAATTGTCTACAGCTGCTTCTTTGAGCCAAACTTCTGTTGAACAGATGTTGATTCAAATTCGTTCCGCTATCGACAACAACGGTAAGCGTATCCGTTTGAAGGCAGAGCAGTTAGTTGTTCCACCAGCACTCGAGTTCCAATCAGAAGTAATTCTGAAGTCGGTTCTGCGTTCTGGTACAGCCGACAACGATCTCAACCCAATCAAGTCTACTGGTATGTTGCCAAAGGGTACACACGTTGTAACCCGTTTGAGCTCTTCCAAAGCATGGTGGGTACAGACCGATGCTGAAAATGGTCTCATGCTCGTTATGCGTCGTCCAATGGAGAAATCTATGGAGGGAGACTTTGAGACTGATTCTATGCGCTATAAAGCTACTGAACGTTATGCCACAGGTTGGCACGATGCGCGTAACATCTACGGTACCGCTGGTTTGTAATCAAAAAACCTCAAGAAGTACAGAAAAGCCACCCACAAGGTGGCTTTTTTGCTATTTGGGGCGCTTTTTTTGTTTTATTTGCATTAATATGTATAGGAAGATTTGCCCCCAACAGACTACTGCCACTTCCCAGTAGACGATCAAGCGACTGAGTGGGGCTATAAACTCTTGATAGGAAACAATCAAAATGTCAGTAACATTTAATCAACCAGTACGCATTAATAAGTACAATAACCCAACTAACAATGGTGTAATCGCTCCAGATAACACCGGTGCAGCAGTATGTACTCAAGAGAGCTACATTCTCAACCCCATTTCTGCCGCTAACTCTGGCACAGTAACATTTCAAACAGCCGATGTAGGTCAAACTACTGCAACTCCGTTTGTATTGCCAGCTGGCGCAATTATTGAAAACGTAGCACTGTATCAAACTACTTCTGCCACTGGTTTAACTGGCGGTGTAATCACGGTTTCTTTGACACAGCCAAGCACAACTGGTGGCGCTAATACCGTTACTGCTTTAGGCACAATTACTCCAAACACCACTGGTGGAATCATTAACATTAGCTTTACCCAATCTGCTGCTGTTGCAAATGCAATTAGCAACATTGGTACTGTTGATGCTACTTTGACTTTCTCTGCTGCTAACGTAACTGCTATTTCCGGTGGTGCTATTTCTGGTACATTCCAAACTACTTATACACCACGTAACTACACCGGTTCTATCATTAACGTTGGCCAAGGTTACACAAACTCGTAATTAATTGCCTAGGGGGCGCAAAGCCCCCTACTTAACTTTAAAGGAAATTAATTATGGCATCGAATTTAGTAACAAATCTACAAAATATTCCAGCTGCTGTTGAATCCGTAACTAAGGTTGGTCGCACAGAACCGTTTGATTTACAAGTTTCCCGTGGTCAAATCATGGGCCATACTTTGGTCAATATCAATGGTTACAATGCCAACGTAGCTGGCACATCAATTCCATTATGGGAAAATGCAACAGCGTATACATTCCCTAGCACAGCCTTGACTATGACTGTTGCAAGCTCATCTGCAACTGATGCAAGTCCAGCAAAAGTAACTATCAATGGTCTTGATGCTAACTACAATCAAGTAACTGAAATTGTATCTTTAAATGGTACATCTGGCGTAACTACCGTTAATAAGTTTTTGCGTATTAACAGCATATCCATGACTGCTGTGGCTTCTGGTCAAGTTAGCAACGTTGGTACTATCACTGTTTCAAACGGCGGTACAATTTACGCTCAAATTAATCCGGGATTAGGTCGTAGCCAAATGACAGTTTATACTGTACCAAATGGTTACACATTTTACCTAAACCGTATTAATGCTTGGTCTGGTAGCAGCTTATCTAGCAACGTATACATTTTCTATAATCTGACTAATTCTACAAACGGTATTAATATTTCTACCGCGCAAATTAGTTTTACATTGTTTATAGATGTGCATCGTTATGCGCCAAATGTGTTCCAACAAAAAGCGGATTTGACTTTTGCTTTTTCAACAAGCGATAGTTCTTCTCAGCACGTTGCAGCATATATTGAAGGCTTTTTAGTTCAAAACGATGGTCAAGCATTAGCTTCAGCAATCTAAGGCAATTAAATGCCTGTTTATCTTGACACTCGTGGAAACTCGGTTCTTGCTGTAGGGATTTGTGATCGCTGCAGCAGGAAGTTTCCGTACGTCGAGTTAATGCCAGATCCCAATTTCCCCGGAATGCGGGTCTGCAAAGATGACAAAGATAATTTTGACCCATGGCGCTTACCCGCACTGCAAACTGAAAACATTGCTTTGCGGTTTCCGCGCCCAGATGTATCTATTGCTTTAACACCAGAAGAGATTCTGTTGCCGGGTGGATTTACAGAAGGCCCAGACTCCATCTTTATTCAAGGTGTTCCTCCCGATTCTGGTGCATCTGGTGATTTGTCTTATGCAAACAATTCACCATACTCCACAATGAGTTTGAATCCTGTTATTGGTGCAATTAACCCCAATACAGGTCCAGCAGCTGGTGGCACACCAATACTAATTAATGGCAACAACTTAACAGATGTTTATTCTGTGGTTATTGCTGGCAAACAAGCTACATTTACATTAATTAGCTCATTACAAATTTCAGCCGTAACTCCAGCATATATGGCAGGTCTTGCTGACGTTACTGTGATATCGCCATTTGGCACATCCACAAGTCATGGCGGCTTTACTTATACATAAGAGAAAATGGCTGATCAACCGATTACAGGGCTACCGACAGCTACAACCCTAACAGGTAATGAAGTAACGGTAGTCGTACAAAAAGGCGTATCAAAGCAGGTACTTGTTTCGGCAATTGCCAATCTTGTCGTACCCGGAAAGTTAATCACGTCAGTGGCGTTGTTGCCAAACTATGACATCATTTTTTACTATTCTGATGGCACAACATCTACGATTGGTCCGATTCCGGGATTTGTTTCAGCAACAATTAATGGCTCTGGCCATTTAATCCTTACTGAAACCAACGGCTCTACAATTGATTGTGGTTCTGTTATTGGTCCACAAGGTCAATCTGGTTATAGTGGCTATTCTGGCTATAGTGGTCAGCAAGGCACATCAGGTTATAGCGGTTATTCTGGCTATAGTGGTGTTGGAAGTTCTGGTTCAAGCGGTGTGTCTGGCTATTCTGGATACAGTGGCTTTAGCGGATATAGTGGATACAGTGGATCTGGCACATCAGGCTACAGTGGCTATAGCGGTATTAGCGGATTTTCTGGCTTTAGCGGCATCAGCGGTTTTAGCGGTATCAGTGGCTTTAGTGGCCAATCTGGTTACAGCGGCTACAGCGGTATCAGCGGATTTTCTGGCTACAGCGGTATTAGTGGATTTAGTGGTGCAAGTGGCGTATCAAGTAGTTACTACTTTTACAAAGCCAATACCAGTGCAACCAGCGGTGATCCCGGTTCTGATTATCTGTTGTGGAATAATGCCACACAGACAAGCGCAACACAATTAAATGTCAGTAAGATTGCAGCTAACGGCGTAGACATTACTGTCTTTTTAGAATTGTTGATGGCAACCGAAGAAATTGTCATCCAAGACCAAACTAGTAGCGCTAATCAGCAGACATGGAAAATTACCGCAGCGCCAACTCAAGTTGGTAACTATTTTACAATTCCAGTATCATTAGTACTATCCACTGGATCGGCGTTTACAAACAACCAAGCCATCATTTTGGCAATCGCCAATGGCGTAAGTGGTTTTTCTGGCTACAGTGGTTATAGCGGTTTTAGTGGATACAGTGGTATCAGCGGATTTAGTGGCTATAGCGGCATATCTGGATTTAGTGGAATATCGGGCTTTAGTGGTATCAGCGGTTTTAGTGGCTATTCTGGTATCAGTGGATATAGCGGTAGTGGGGTGTCTGGCTACAGCGGTTATAGCGGATATTCTGGCTATAGTGGTATCAGTGGATTTAGCGGATCTGGCGTAAGCGGTTATAGTGGATTTAGCGGTTACAGCGGTATCAGCGGTTACAGCGGTATCAGCGGTATCAGCGGATTTAGTGGATCTGGCATAAGCGGCTATAGTGGCTACAGTGGCATATCTGGATTTAGCGGATACAGCGGTATTAGCGGATTTAGCGGATCTGGCGTAAGCGGCTACAGTGGCTTTAGTGGTTACAGTGGTATTAGCGGATACAGCGGATATAGCGGAATTAGTGGATTTAGTGGATCTGGCGTAAGCGGTTATAGTGGCTACTCTGGCTATAGTGGTATCAGCGGATTCTCTGGTTATTCCGGTAGTGGTGTATCTGGTTACAGCGGCTATAGTGGTATCAGCGGATTTTCTGGCTACAGCGGCATATCTGGATTTAGTGGTATCAGCGGATATAGCGGTAGTGGTGTAAGTGGCTATTCTGGTTACAGTGGCTATTCTGGTATCAGCGGATTTAGTGGTATCAGCGGATTTAGTGGTATCAGCGGATTTAGTGGCAGCGGCGTAAGCGGTTATAGTGGCTACAGCGGCTATTCTGGCTATAGCGGTATATCAGGTTATAGTGGTATTACACCAACCAATGTTACAGTAGCTACCAACACCACAGTCAATCCCGGTTATGTGCATTTTTCTTCTGGCACATCGGGCAGCCAAGCAGTGTATGTAAATACCAGTTTGACGATTGACGCAATTACTGGAGCAATCACTGGCGGGGTTACTGGCGGTACATTTTAATAGTATAATAGCTGCATGAAAATTTTATGTAGCGTTGCCACGCGCGGTAGATATTTTAGCACTTTGCCTATGGTCTTAGAGGCAATCATCAACCAGACTCGCAAAGTCGACAAACTGGTTATCTTTGATGATAATGATGAACCAAAAGACATGCGAGAAGAATCGCTATACCAAAACTTATTTTGGCAATTAGCAGCAAAGAAAATTGAGTGGGAGTGGTTGTTTGCTGGTAAAAAAGGCCAACACCACATCCACCAGCAAGCTAACACGATGGGTTACGATTGGGTGTGGCGTGTAGATGATGATGCAGTACCCGAATGTAATGTATTAGAAAATCTAGCAAAACATATTAATGACGATGTTGGTGCAGTTGGCGGTTCAGTATTAAACCCACCCCATATGCCAGAGTATTTAAAAGCAACTGGACTAATTGTCAACATTGAAAACGAGCCTAACATTCAGTGGGGGCTAATAAAAGATGTTAAAGAAGTTGAGCATTTGTATTGCAGTTTTATTTATAGAGCTGGCGTTTGCGATTATAACTTGGGACTTTCTCGAGTTGCCCACCGTGAAGAAACGCTGTTTAGCTGGAGTCTGCATCACAAAGGCTACAAACTATTAGCAGTACCAAACGCAGTAACATGGCATTTAAAGAACCCACAAGGCGGTATTCGTGATGGTTCTAAAATGGAGATGTTTGAGCATGATGAGCAAATATTTAAAAATATCCTCAAGCACAAAGACAACACTATTGTGGTGCTTAATTCTGGTCTTGGGGACCATATTGTCTTTAGCCACGTTTTGCCTAGTGTTCGCAATCCCCTTGTTTTTACATGCTATCCTGAAGTAGTAAAAGGCAGCTCAATACAAGAAGCACAAAGGATGTTCGGTGATATTGATTGCTGGAACATTTATAAAAAGATGGCGCAGTGGAATTGGAAGGGCAGTTTAGAAGACGCATATAGGAAGTTGTATCTGTGATTATCATCGCGCCCTATGCCCAAAAACTGCGAACAGGTAAAGAAAACCCAAAAAACTATCCATATTGGGAACAACTTGTATACGAATTGCAAAAAAGTATGCATGTTGTTCAAGTTGGTATAACTGGTGAAAAGCAATTAGTACCTGATTTTAGAACCAACTTGCCAATTGCAGCATTGCGAGAACTGTTATGGCAATGCAAAACATGGATTGGTGTAGATAGTTTTTTCCAACATCTTGCGTGGGACGAAGGTGTTTCGGGCATTGTGTTATGGGGCCCATCTGATCCACTAATATTTGGACATCCAGAAAACATCAATCTGTTAAAAGACCGGTCATATTTAACAGAAAATCAATTTTTATGGTGGGAATCCACCGAACACAAAAATGACCGGTTTGTAAAACCAATAGAAGTATTAGCATACTTTAATAAGGAATAAAAATGGCAGCTACAGGCTACACACCAATTTCGTTATACTACAGCACCACAGCGGCTACAGCGCCGTTGGCCGCTAACCTCGTCAATGGTGAGTTGGCAATCAACATCACCGACGGCAAGTTGTACTATAAAGACAACGCCGGTGTTGTGCAGATCATCGCTGGTAAAGGCGGTGCTGGCGTAGCTGGTGGCTCTAATACTCAAGTTCAATATAACTCTAGCGGCTCATTGGCTGGTTCTGCCAACATGACCTTTAACGGCACTAGCTTAACTTTAGCTAATGACGCTTCTATATCAGGTCTTACTGTTGGTAAGGGTGGTGGTAGTGTTGCTAGTAATACTGGATTTGGTTATTTTTCTTTATTAAATAACACTAGCGGTTCTTCAAATACAGCTTTAGGTTACATTGCATTAGCTCAAAATACTACTGGTTCAAATAATGCTGCTGTTGGCAATAATTCTCTTTATGCAAATACCACAGGTTCTAATAATTCTGCATTTGGTGTAACTGCTTTAACAACAAATAGTACTGGTTCATATAATTCAGCTTTTGGTTTAGGAGCTTTAGCAGCAAACACCACCGCATCCAACAATACTGCGGTAGGTTATCAAGCTGGGTATAGTAATACTACTGGTAGCCCTTTTGATGCTTTTGGCTATCAAGCTGGTTATTCAAATACAACTGGTGTATATAACGCTTCTTTTGGCTATCAAGCTGGTAAAGCAAATACGACTGGATTGTTTAACTGTGCTTTCGGTGCAAATTCTTTATTAAATAATAGTGGAACTACTGCTAATAATGCGTTTGGTGTATCAGCATTACAGGCTAACACAACAGGAAACTATAACTGTGCTTTTGGTAAAGACGCATTGCTTTCAAACACCACCGCATCTAATAACACAGCAGTAGGTTACCAAGCTGGGTATACAAATAGTACTGCAACAGGTCAAACTTTTATTGGCTATCAAGCTGGATATACTTCTAATGGAAACTACAATACTTGTATTGGTGAAGCGGCTGGCTATAGCTTAACAACTGGTGTAGGTAATTGTTTTGTTAGTTCAGGATATAGTGCTGCTGGTTATACAGTAACAACTGGTTCATACAATACTGTTCTTGGTGGATTTAATGGTAACCAAGGCGGTCTAAACATCAGTACATCAAGTAACTACATTGTGTTATCTGATGGTGCTGGTAATCCTAGACTTTATAACGATACTGGTGCTTGGTATATTTATAATGCAGTAAGTGGTGGTTCGTTGTTGCAACTAAATAACACCAGCAATGTAAATTATGCTCCTGTTATTTTTAGGAATGGTGGAACTCAAGTTGGTTATATTAACTGCACAACAACAGCTACAGGATATAACAGTGGTTCTGATTATCGTTTAAAAGAAAATATAAAACCACTTACAAATGCTTTAGATAAAGTAGCTTTGCTAAAACCATGCGAATGGACTTGGAAAGTAAATGGTTCTTATGGCGATGGTTTTGTGGCGCATGAATTAGCAGAAGTTTGCCCACAAGCAGTAGATGGCGAAAAAGATGCTGTTAATGAAGATGGTACACCTAAATATCAAGGTGTAGATACTTCATTCCTTGTTGCTACATTGGCAGCTGCAATTCAAGAACTTACTGCAAAAGTAGAAGCACAAGCATTAGAAATCGCAAACCTTAAAGGACTTAAATAATGACAACAACATACACAACCACAATTAACTCGATGTTCACAGTTAGCACACCTGACCCCGATTATGTGGTTAATGTGCTCTTTACTGTATTTGGCACAGACGGTACGCATACTGCCTCTATTGACGGCAACATTCAATTTGCCCAAGAAGCTAAAGAGTCAGGATTTATTCCTTACGCTAACTTAACCGAAGCTATTGTACTGGGCTGGATTAACGAAGCTACTGACAATCAGGCTAACTACTATGCCAACATTGACGGCCAAATTGCCTCAATCGTAAACCCACCAGTAAGCCCACAAAACACACCACTTCCTTGGGCAACAACAGCAGCTTAATAGGAAACCACTATGTCCCTTACTGAAAATCTCCTTGCATCCATCCAAGCCGAGTTAGATGTGCTCAAAGCCACTGAGGCGGCTCCTGCTCCAACACCCGAGCCAGCACCCGTAGTAGTCCAGCCAACCCCAACTCCAGCCCCCGCTGTTGAAGATGATGCCAATGTGCCTCCAGTTATTCGTTTTGCTAGAGAACAGGCTCGTAAACTGCAAGGTAAATAAACAATGAACGAGATGGACCCAATCACTACGGCAAGGGAGCTTGCCACCCATGCTAATGATATTGAGCACCTACAAGCCGACATGGACAAGATGATTCAGGAGATGAAAGAGATCAAGGAGTGCATCCAAGCCATCCAGAAGACCTTA
>Ga0007871_1000265_pt1 | contig 13541 bp, 16 predicted proteins | sample CryBogCBH08Jun09_FD_71208 | JGI IMG/M metagenome (GOLD analysis project Ga0007871, IMG submission 71208) | Freshwater microbial communities from Crystal Bog, Wisconsin, USA - CBH08Jun09 | ecosystem: Environmental > Aquatic > Freshwater > Lake | place: Crystal Bog, Wisconsin, USA | collected...
CCTCGCCATCGATGATGGAGAGCACGAACGGGTGAAGCGTCCGGTCGCGGCTGACGGCTTTGTCGATGCCGCGGCGCCCGATCGCCGTCACACGAGCCCGCAGCTCGATGACGGAGGTGAGCTCGGGCGTCTGCGACAAGGGATCGAGATAGTCCCTCGCGAGATCGGCGCCGGTCGGATGGACATCCGGGTCCGGTCCGCGCCAGCCCGTGCGGTCCAGCAGCAAGCGGGCGATCGGGTCGATATTGTAGCGCCAGGGCGAAAACAGCCTGAGATGGCCCCAGTCGCGCATATTGGCGGCGACGGCATCGCCCGCCTCGTAGACCTTCACTGCGATGCTGCGGTCAATGAGATGAGCCGCGGCGGCGAGCCCGACCGGGCCGGCGCCGATGACGGCGACTGGAAGCTCCCGCATCTCGTAGTTCCCCGTTTCTTCCAGAAATATGGAATTATGAAGCAAATGAAGGACGCTCAGGCGGCGGTGCCGGCCACCTCCATCGCACAGCCCTCGTCGGCGCAGCATTCATCCGCGAGGAAGCCCAGGAGCGCGCTCATGGCCGGATAGACCGCCCGGCAGATCAGCGTGGTGGCCTGCCGCTCCTGCGAGACGAGCCCATTCTGGACGAGCCGCTGAAGATGGTGGGAGAGCGTCGAGGCGGGGATGCCGACGCGCTCCTGCACCTGGTTGACCGGCAGACCGCTGCGCCCGGCGCGGACCAGCGTGCGGTAGACCTGAAGGCGCGTCGGGTTGCCGAGGGCCTCCAGCTGCTTCGCGGCTTGTTCGATGTTCATGAAAATAGCCTGCGCCGGGCTGGGACGGAGGTCAAGAGCTATTTCTATAATTCTCGAATTACTCCGCTGCCTGAACCTTTCGTACCGCGGCGCCGCGCTCGTACCAGCCTTTGGAGCGGTTCACGATCCAGACGACCGAGAGCATGACGGGGACCTCGATGAGGACGCCGACGACGGTGGCGAGTGCCGCGCCCGAATGGAAGCCGAACAGGCTGATGGCGGCCGCGACGGCGAGCTCGAAGAAGTTCGATGCGCCGATCAGCGCGGACGGGCCGGCGACGCAGTGCTGTTCGCCGGCGATCCGGTTGAGGACGTAGGCGAGCCCGGCGTTGAAATAGACTTGGATCAGGATCGGAACTGCCAGCAAGGCGATCACGATCGGCTGGGCCAGGATCTGCTCGCCCTGGAAGCCGAACAGCAGGACGAGGGTCGCGAGCAACGCCACCAGCGAGGCCGGCCCGAGCCGCCCGAGCAGGCGGTCCAGCGCTGGCTGCCCGCCGCTCGCGAGAACCCGTTTGCGTATGAGTTGCGCGACGATCACTGGGATGACGATGTAGAGCGCAACCGAGAGCACAAGCGTGCCCCAGGGCACGGTGATGGCGGACAGGCCGAGCAGGAGGCCGACAATCGGCGCGAAGGCGACGACCATGATCGCGTCGTTCAATGCGACCTGGCTCAGCGTGAAATGCGGCTCGCCCTTCGTCAGGTTCGACCAGACAAAGACCATGGCGGTGCAAGGCGCAGCCGCGAGGATGATGAGCCCGGCGATATAGCTGTCGATCTGCCCGGCCGGCAGATACGGCCCGAAGAGCCAGGCAATGAAGAACCAGCCGAGCGCAGCCATCGAGAACGGCTTCACCGCCCAGTTGATCAGAAGCGTCACCCCGATGCCGCGCCAGTGTCGTCCGACCTGGCCGAGTGCCGCGAAGTCGATCTTCAGCAGCATCGGGATGACCATCAGCCAGATCAGCACGGCCACCGGCAGGTTGACCCTGGCGATCTCGGCGGCGCCGATTGCCTGGAAGACACTCGGCATCACATGGCCGAGGGCGATGCCGACGACGATGCACAGCCCGACCCAGACCGTGAGGTAGCGTTCGAAGGTGGACATGGAGACCTCAGGCGAGAGCAGCAGGGTGGCCGCTGGCGTCGACGACGAGCTCGCCATCCTCCTTGCGGAATTCGCCGCGCTGCGGTGGCAGCAGCGGAAGCACCGCCTCTGACGGGCGGCAGAGCCGGATACCCTTGGGCGAGACGACGAGCGGTCGGTTGATCAGGATCGGATGGGCCTCGACCGCGTTGAGGAGCGCGTCGTCGGAGAGGTCGGGATCAGCCAACCCGAGATCGGCGAAGGGCGTGCCCTTTTCGCGCAGGATCTGCCGGACGCTCAGCCCGGCACGATCGAGAAGCTGCAGCAGCAGAGTGCGCGTCGGTGGCGTCTTCAGGTACTCGATAATGTGGGGTTCGACGCCGGCATTGCGGATCAGACCGAGCGTGTTGCGGGACGTGCCACAGTCGGGGTTATGGTAGATGATGACGTCCATGGCCGGCCTCACGCGGCGCTCGGCCGAGGTGACGTCGATCCTTCGATTCGTCCGATCTCCCGCAGCCTGGAGCCGAGTACAGCCTCGTCGAGGCTGGCGATCGGCAGCGCCGTGAAAACGGACATCCGGTTCTTGAGATAGCGGAAGGCGGTGACGAAGGCGGCGTCCCTCTGAATGTCCGTCCCCTCGACCGCCGCGGGGTCCTCGATGCCCCAATGTGCCGTCATGGGCTGGCCTGGCCAGACCGGGCAGGCTTCGCCGGCCGCGTCATCGCAGACGGTGAACACGAAATCCATGACCGGCGCGTCGGGCCTGGCGAACTCTTCCCAGCCCTTCGAGCGGAAGCCCTCGGCCGGATAGTCGTAGGCGCGCAGCACCTTCAAGGCGAACGGATTGACGGCTCCTTTCGGCTGGCTGCCTGCCGAGAAGGCGCGGAAGCGGTTGCCGCCGTCCTTGGCGAGAATGCTCTCGGCCAGGATCGAGCGGGCGGAATTACCAGTGCAGAGAAACAGGACGTTGTAGATGCGGTCAGTCATGGGCGGCCTCCTCGGCGGTCATCTTCTGTGGCGGGCAACAGGGGGAGAGCTCGGCGATCAGCGGCGCACAGATCTCCGGTCGACCGCCGCAGCAATCCTTGAGCAGGAACCCGACCAGGCAGCGCAGCGCGTCGAGATCGGCGCGGTAGACGATCGAGCGACTGAAGCGCTCCGACCGGGCCAGTCCAGCGCGGCCCAGGATGGCGAGATGCGACGACATCGTGTTGTGCGGGACCCCGAGCCGGCGGGCGACCTCGCCGGCCGGCAGCCCATCCGGCTCGGCCGCGACGAGAAGCCGGAATACGTCGAGGCGCGTGGTCTGCGCGAGCGCCGCAAGGGCGAGAATAGCCGGTTCATTTTCCATATGTCGGGAGATATAGACATATTAGGGCTGCCGCAACGGGTTTGTCGCTAGACCGGCGATATTTCGGCGGGGCCGGGGAGGGCGGCGGCTATGGTTCAGGCGTCCTCCCCTCGTTCCGGGACGACGAGGCCGAACCGGCGTGCCTGGTCGAGCAGCCACTTCACCGAGGAGGCCGACCATTGCCGCCCGCCGCGAGGCGTGCGCTCGCGCATCCGCTCGAGTTGGGCAGCGATGTCGCGCAGACTGAGTTCCGGATCGGCGATGGCGATGCCGGCGACCAATGTCGTCAGCCGGTCCTCGGGTGGGCGTCGGGGCGAGCGCTCGAGCAATGCTGGCTCCGCCATCTTCTCCCGCACCAGCCGGTGCACGGCGCGGCGCAGCTTCTCGATCGTCCAGTTCTGACCGCGATGGTTCAGCACCCGCACAATATCGTCCCAGCTATGTTGCGGCCGCAGGCGCCGCACGATCGGCAGCCAGGTCGAGGCCGAGGCGATCAGGTCGCCGACATAGATGCGCTGACGTGCGGCCGAGGCGGCGCGGATCGCCTCCGGCCGACGCTCGCGCAGCCCGGGGTTGCCCGGGAGTTTGCCGCGCGCCTTGGCCGCCTTCATGCCGGCCCTGGTGCGCTCGGCGATCAGGGCACGCTCGAGCTGGGCGACGGCGCCGAGCACCTGCAGCGAAAACATGCCCTGCGGCGTCGAGGTGTCGATCGGATCGCGCAGCGAGCGAAAATGCGCCTTACGCTCCTCGAGATCCTCGATCACCGCGAGCAGGTGGCTGACCGAGCGGGCAAGGCGGTCGAGACGCACGACGACGAGGACGTCGCCGGCACCGAGCTCGCGCATCAGCTTGGCCAGCACCGGCCGGGCTCGCGATGCGCCCGAGCCGTGTTCCTGGTGGATGATCTGACAGCCAGCCGCGCGCAGCTCATCGACTTGGGCATCGGTCGCCTGCTCGTCGGTCGAGACCCGAGCATAGCCGATCAGGCGCCGGATCGGCCGGGGAGGGGAGGTGTAGGAGCTGGCCATGGCGCCTCCGGGGGCGATTCTGACCCCTTTGTACAATCACGACAGATTTGAGGAAACGGTCCTTTGCAGGCGTGTTTTATCGATCTCGTCAGAAGGCCGTAGAGGCTGATTGAACGACGGGGATGGGACTAGCGTCGAAAAATGGGAAGGCGGCCGCCTACGGGCCTCTGAGCGGCTCTTGGCCAGTTTCAGGGGTTTTTGGGGCTTGAGGGGCGATAGTACGGCGCAAGTGCGCCGATCTGCGGCCGGACGAGGACCCCCGAAGGCTCCAGCGGGGCCGGTAGTCCGCGGATCTCGGCAGAGGAGTCCGCTCAATGAGGACGAGGAATCCGCCGATCCAGGGCGAGCGGAGGCAAAAAACGACGGGTTTCCGGGCGATTCCAGCGATCTCGGCCGAGCGACAGGCTCATTTCACTATATAAAGAGCAAAACGAACGATAATGCAACTTTATCGTTCGTTTTTATTTGCCGACAGGCGCGGCGGTTTTAGTGTAAGTAGATGGCATAAAGCGCCGCGTTACGGTACCATGGATCATGCCCTCGCGCGCGCGAATCATCCCCGAACCGCCGCCGACCTTCCCGGCGCTGCCGGGGTGGGTTCGCCAGTCGGTGCGCGCCGAAGGCTCTGGCGATGCGATGTTTTTTGCCGGCGCGGCGCTTGCCGCGATCCATCCGATCGCGCGTAGCGAACACCCGCTCGGTTCCCTGTGGCGGCACCGCCTCTCCCTCGCCAATGCGGCGGTTCTGGCCCGGCACAGCGGGCGCACGGAGGACGAGGCGGCGCTGCGCGACGCCTGGTATCTGCGTCGCGACGGCGACGATCCCGGGCCGGGCGGCCGCATCCTCAAGGCCTGGCGGCACCTTGGCGGGCGCGCCGCGATGCGGCCGGACGATTGGATGCTCGCGCTGTCGGCGCTGTTCGAAATTCGCTTCGACGATCCGCTCGAGGATGTCGTCGGTCTGGCGACGCGGCTCGCAGAAGGGCAGGGGAGCGCCGTCGCGGCCGCCGCCCAGATCGCAGCGGCAAGCCTGCGGTTCGTGCCGGCGAACGAAGCGCTCGCCTTGTGGCTTGCGGATATAGTTCTAGCCCATCGCCTGAAATGGCCGATGGCGGTGCCGCTGCTCGCTGGCCAAGTCCGCCGCGCCGATCTGCGTGCCGCCGCCAAGGCCAACGGGGTTGATGACGCTTGGGCGGCCGCTTGCGCGCTGGCCTACGCGCGTGCCGCCGCGTCAGCCTCCGACCTCTACGCCGATCTCGTGCGCCGGGCCAATCGGCTGCTGTCGGCGGCGCCGAAGCTGCGCGGCAAGGATGCCGATATGATGGTGGCGATCCTGATGATGGAAGACGCCCAACCCGCCGGCGCCGGCAAGACGGCGACCGATCGCAGCACACGTCGGCTGTTCGAGCGCCTGGTGGCGCTCGGTGCCGTGCGTGAGCTCACCGGCCGGCCGACCTTTCGATTGTACGGGCTGTAATATGGGGCGGCGCGCGCGAGCGAAAGAGGGTCTTGATACGGAACTCTCCGATCTGCCGCCGGAGCTGCGCTGGCGTGAATGGATGGGACGGGTCGAAGCGGTCATCTTCGCTTCGCCCGAGCCGGTCACGCGCGAGGTGCTGGGCAGCGTCGTCGGCCGCGACTGCAACCTCGACCTCATCATCGACGACATCCGCGACGAGCTGCGCGGCCGGCCCTATGAGCTCGTCGCCGTGGCCGGCGGCTGGCAGCATCGCACCCGGAAAAACTTTGCGGAGGCAATCCGCGCGGCGGTCGGCGCCGGCAATGATGGCAAGGACTTGTCGCAGGCAGAAGCGCTGATCCTCGCCTGCATCGCCTATTATCAGCCGATCACCCGCACCGAATTGTCGTCATTCTTCGGCAAGGAGGTCAGCCGCGATACCATTGGGCGTCTGCGCGGATTAGGATTCATCGCCGCCGGTCCGCGCAGCCCGCAACCCGGCGCGCCCTACACCTACGTGACCACAAAGGCATTCCTATCGCACTTCGGCCTGCAGACCCTGCGCGACCTGCCGGACATGGAAATGCTCGAGGAGGCCGGTCTGCTCAGCAAGGAGAAGATGTTGGCGGGGGAGTTTCCGGACCCCCTCCCGGCCGATGACGACCGCTTTGGCGAGGACGAAGACGATGACGAAGAAGCTGCAGATCGGACAGAGACAGGCTAGCCGCATTTGCCAGATGCTGGCCGCCGATCGGCTTGCGTTCATCCCGCAAGGCCTGCCGATCATCCATGCCAGCGCGATCGGCTTCTGGTCCGCTTCCGCAGCACTGCAAGCGAAGCCGCGCGAGGCTGAAGTGCTCGCCGGATTCGCCAAGGAGGAGGCGGCGAAGATCAAATCCTCCTCGATGTCGTCCGCTGCCTGGACAACCGTCTCGGCGGCAAGCTGCACAGACTGATTGGCCGTTTCTACGGCCATCTCGACGCTGACGACCGGGCAGGGAGAGGGAATGACACGGAAATTGAGGAATGCTGCCGGTCCGCCAGCTAAGGCGCCGCCGAACTGGATCAAGCCGCAGCTCACCCGGCTCGTCGACGAAGCGCCCGATGGCCCGAAGTGGCTGCATGAGATCAAGTTCGACGGATACCGCATGCACGCGCGCATCGATGGCGATGACATCCGGCTGCTGACCCGCACGGGACTCGACTGGAGCCATCGTTATCGCGCGACGATCTCGGCGCTGCGCGCTTTGCCGCTGCAGAACGCTTACCTCGACGGAGAGCTCTGCGCTGTCCGGGCCGATGGCGTCACATCCTTCAGCCGCCTGCAGGCAGCGATGGACGAGGGCCGCACCGGCGATCTGATCTTCTTCGCCTTCGATCTTCTGTTTTGCAATGGCGAAAGCACGGCGGAGTTGCCGCTCATCGAGCGCAAGACGCGCCTGCAGGCTCTGCTCTCGACCCAGACGCCAGGAATCCAATTTACCGACCATATCGTCGCAGATGGTCCGAGGTTCCGCGAGCACGCTTGCCGGATGGCGCTTGAGGGTGTCGTATCCAAGCGCATCGATCGAGCGTATGCGCCTGGCGAACGCGGCCTTTGGGTAAAATCGAAATGCCTCAACCGCGAAGAATTCGTCGTTGTTGGCTGGACGGACCCGACGGGAAGCCGACCGCACATTGGATCGCTTCTCCTCGGCTACTATACCGAGGATGGAGGTCTGCGATATGCCGGCCGGGTCGGCACGGGGATTACGATCGCCGAGCTCAAGCGATTGGCCCGCCGACTTGGTCCTCTGAAGAGAACGCGCATGCCGCTCGACGTGCCGCCGCCGCGCGAAAGTCGATTCGGATCGCCGCTTGAGCTTTCACGCGTGCACTGGGTCAAGCCTGAACTCGTCGTGGAGGTCACCTATCTGACATGGACGGAAGACAATCTTCTGCGCCAGGTCTCATACCAAGGCGAGCGGCAGGACAAGCGGGCGGAGCAGGTGATACGACCTGTGCATCATCCTTGATCGCGTTCGCTCCGTTGAACAATCCGGGCGTGGCGGGACGATCCCCAACACCGACGAATCTGGCCGATTGATATAGCGCAATTCGCTTGGAACAGCCGCGGAGTAACGGTGTTGGAAGGGTGCGGGTATGGTACGGAACCGTTTCCTTTTAACTCGGAATAGGAGGATCAGATGAAAAGTGAAGTTCCAAACAAGGGTCTGGAGTGGACAAACCTCGTGCTCGGCCTCGTCCTCGCATGCGCGGCTTTCGCCCTTGGAGGGCTCTCGACCGCCGTCTGGGACGCGGCAGTGGTCGGCATCCTGATCGCCTGCTGCTCTGCGATCGCACTGACGCGGTACGGGGCGTGGGCGGAATGGACGAACGTCGTTCTCGGCTGCTGGGCTGTCATCGCGCCTTGGGTGCTGGGATTCAGTGGCGCTCAGACCGCCATGTGGACGCACGTCGTTATCGGTATCTGCGTTGCGTGCATCGCGGCGGCCCAACTGTTCTCGGGCGGCAAGAGCCCATCGGTCGCGTCGAATTGAGTTCTCCATGGCTGCGACTCTGAGGCGGAGGGACGGAGGGAAATGCCAAGTTGCGTCTCCTCCGTCCCTCGACCGTCAAGCCCGCAGGGCAAAGACAAAACGGAATCAACACAGGATCTAGAGCTGGCGGCAACACGCAGTCTGAGTGAATCTTTGAGAGATGATAACGTCAACCACGCTTGCACGTGCATCTCACCGGGACGGATCGGCCGCGAGCGACGGTAATGCGAACGTCATCATGACTCTCGTTGAACGCAGCGAGCAATCGAGCAGCAGCGCCGAAACCGGGGAGCAATCGAAACCGGCCGAGGGCCCCGAGCCTTGAAGCAGAGCGATCAGAAGCTGCTCGTCGGCGGAAGTGGCCTCATCGGCGCCCACGGTCATCGAACGGCCGAGCGCGCGCTCGAAGAAGCGGATCAGGCTATCCAATACCGGCGCAAGGATCGGGCCATCATGAATCCAGAGTGCTGATGAAAGATAGGGTTGAATGGGTCGGCGCGCGTCCCGGGCCTCCCTCCAGCATCGCGCGGCACGAATGAGAATTGCGGCCCACGTGGTCTCCTCAGAGCCCGGTGAAGCGAGGTCCCGGCTCATTATCAATCCTCCATGCGTCTCCCGCCGTCGTTCCTCATTCGCCAACCCTTCTCACCGAAAGGCTTTGCTGCTCGCGCACGTGCGGCACCCGTCGAGCCCGAACGCCGTTGAGAAATGTCTTCACGGTCGCCCGCGCACGGAGATCCATTTGCGATGGCGTCGGGAGTCTTCCGATTTGCAGCAGGCCCTGCAGGCGCATGTCGCCATGCAGCATGGCGAGGAAGCGATGCGCGGCCGCCTCGCAATCGTGGAGCTCAATATCTCCGTCATCCGCAGCTTTCTTGAACATGCGAGTGAGGACCGCGATCGCCCGCTCCGGACCTTCGCGCGCGAAGATGCGGGTCGCATCTGGGTAGCGGTCAGCCTCTAGAACAGCGGTGTAATAGATTTCGAGTAGCGAGGGCGTCAGCATCGCCTCGATCATGTTGCGCGCAATGATCGTCAGGAGCTCCTCGAATGACATCGACGTCTGATCGGCGCCGATCGCCAGTGCGCTGCTGGAATGCTGCTTGACGACCCGTGAGAACTGCTCGACGAGTAGATCTTGGACTTCCTCAGATCGCGTCCCATCTTCCTTCAGCAATCGACGAAAGAGACCATGCGGCGTCCAGGTCCAGGTCCGACGTCCGAGGATAAATGCCGTCAGCACCGCGCAATTGAACCAACCACGGAGCTGGCTTGCGCGTCCCGGGACATTCTCTCGAACCCTGAGAATATTGCCCATAGCGCCCCATCGCAGATATCTCACGGCGTCGGCCGGCGGCAGGACCGTCACCATCAGGCGCGTCCACCACGGCTCGACGAGAATCCAGCTTCCGCTGCTCGTCGGCCGCATGGCGAAGACATGCTTGTGCTTCGACGGCACGAAGCGATGCCACCACTGCGCCTGCAGTCCGGGAACGAAGCAGATGATCCAGTCAGCCGGAGGTACGGTCACGAGCGATCCGTTCTCATCGATGCTGTTCGCGAGGTCGGGTGGGACTCCACGGACCACCTTTTGACCGCGCGCCCTGCCGCCTTCCTTCCGACGGAACCATTCCTCGCGATGGCCTCCATTCTCATCACTCGTGGTCACGATCGCCTCCCCGCGCACCCGTCGAGGAAGAGGTCAATCGCCGCCGCTACAATGTCGGTGCGCTCCGCTGCCGCCTCCGCCATGGGGTGAAGCAAAAGCGCCTGGTACAGGGGCTCCCTCAGAACGCCCATCAATTGCTCCGTCGCCAGCGACGGATCCGCGATGTCCAGAACCCCGCTGTCCCTGGCGTGCGCCAGGAACTCACAGAGCGCCTTCGAGACGCGGGTCGGCCCGGCCTCGTAGACGCGATCGCGCAAGTTCTGGCTTCTTGCGCCCTCAGCAATGATTAGCCGGACAAGTCCGACGAGCGTCGTCGTGTAATTCTTCCACGCTGCTAGGCCGAACTGTTTCAAAACATCGCGGGCGACGTCGAGAGCGCGAATATCACCAGGTCTCAATAGGTCCGTGAGCTGATCGGCATAGCGCCCCGCCAATGCAACGAGAAAATCGTCGACGCTTCCGAACGTGGTGAGGATGTCGCGCTTGGTGCATCCGCAACGCTCGAGAAGCGGATCGATCCCTGAAAGAAGTCGTTCATCCCTGTCAAGATGAACGCTGACTGCATCGAGCACCGCGCCTTTGTCGGGCTGTCCGCTATGCCGGGCTCTTCCAAAGGATTCGGTCATCTGTCCTCCCCTGAGCACCAGGTCGCCTTGCTTTGCGATGGCCGCCGCGACGCGGAGCTCAGGCGCCACCGTGCGAGGTCGGCGCGGCGATCGAGAGGTCCGGAAGAAAGCGGCGGGTCCACAATAATTCGAGGCCTCGGCCGCGGAATTGATTGTTACGAGCCGGCCCCAGCCGCAGCACTGGTTCGATCCCCTCGCTCAGTCGCAGCGATCCGTCGCAAAGGCGGCCAGAAACGTTGATATGGCGGCCTTCACGCTCTTGTTGATTTCACGATCGGTCGGCGCGCCGCGAAGGCCGAATAGAAAATCCTGCATGATCCTGGACTGGCAGAGCATGAGGAACTGCTCTACGGCCATCGGCACATCGTCGATCTTCAGCTTGCCCTGCTCGATGCAGCCGCGAAGGTAATCGGCCAGCCGCTCCTTCGCGGTTCTGGGACCGGCGTCGTTGAACAGCCGGCCGATTTCGGGGAAGTGGCGGGCCTCGTGAATCACGATGCGAAGCAGCCCTGAGGTGGTCTCGTCCGTGATGAGACGGACATAACGACGACCGACGTCAGTGAGAGTCTTTGTGACGCCGGCTCCCTCTTTGAGCGGCTCGAACGTCATGTTCGCGCGCGCCTCGATTTCCTGCGCCATGAAGGCCATGAACAGTTCTTCCTTGCTCCGGAAGTAACCGTAGATCGTGCCTTTGGCGCCGGCGCCCGCCGCCGCGATGTCCCCCATCGAGGTGCCGGCGAAGCCGCGGTCAAGGAAGAGTTTCCCGGCAGTTTTGATGATGTGAGAGCGCTTGTCGCCCTCGGCCGGCTTCTCCGGCTCCAGCGTTGCGGTCAGCATGCAAACATCCTCGATTCATCGAATCCGCAAGGTAGCGGTGAATCTCCATTAAAACAACCTTGACTGAACGGTTCGGTCGGGTTCATGGTCCCGACCGAACCGTTCGGTCGCGCCTCTCAGATTTCCGGTCGATCGGCTGGTTGGTCAAGGGGGGTGGAATAGTTCTCGCCATGAATTCCTGGTCTGCGAAGCCAAGCGCGATCGCGCTCTGTGTTGCGAGCTGCGGGTTCGTTCTCGCATCCTGCGCGCCCGATCTCGGGCCGCCCCCGGTCATTGCGACCGTGACGCAATTTGAAACCTCGAAGAGCTTGCCGGCCAGCAATCAGCCCTGGCCGGCAGATACTTGGTGGCGCGCGTTTGGCGATCCGCAGCTCGATCAGCTGATCTTTGAGGCCGTGGCGAATTCCCCGAAGATGTCGGAAGCGGTCGCACGCATCGAGCTTGCGAAGGCCCAAGCGATCAACGCGCGGGCTGCGTTGCTGCCGAACGTCGGCGCGACCGCGACCGCCCGGTATAGCCGCATCTCCGAGAACATCGGCCTGCCTTCCAACGGCGATTTCAACTGGCTGGGCGCGGCGCTCGTGACCGGCAGCTTCGAGATCGACTTTTGGGGCAAGAACCGTGCTGGTCTGGAGGCGGCGACATCCCAGGCCGTCGCGGCCAAGGCTGATGCCGCAGCAGCCCAGCTCATGCTCGCGTCGCAGGTCGCCTCGGCCTATGTCGATTTCGCGCGCCTGCAGGTCATGCGAAACCTCGCGGCTGACGCGGTCCGGATGCGCAAGGAAACCCGCGATCTCGCGGCGCTGCGACTCCAAGCCGGCACCGGACAGAGGCAGGCCGTCGACCAGGCGGATTCCGCGGTCGAGGCGGCCACCGCACAACTGCGTTCGGTCGACGAGTCGATCGAGCTCTCCCGACACATGATTGCGGCGCTGCTCGGCGCGGGCCCTGATCGGGGTAGCCGCATCGGCCGGCCGACTCTTCTGAAGCGGCGCAATCCCGGTCTTCCCAAGAGCTTGCCACTGGAACTGGTTGGGCGGAAACCGGAACTCGTCGCCGCGCGGTGGCGGGCCGAGGCAGCGGCACAGCACATTCACCAGGCGGCGGCCGCCTATTACCCGAACGTCAACTTGATGGCTGTGGCGGGCGTAGTGTCGATGGGCCTCGACAAACTGTTCCAGGATAAATCGGGCCTCGTATCCGCCGGACCGGCCATCAGCCTGCCGATTTTCGACCCCGGCCGCCTCGAGGCTGGCTATCGCGGCGCGCGCGCCGAATACGATCTCGCCGTCGCCAGCTATCGAGACGTCCTGCTGCAGTCGCTCCAGGCGACAGCAGATGCGGTCACGTCGTTGAAGGCGCTGCGAGGCAGAAGCCAGGCAGCCAACGCCGCCGAGGCGAAGGCACAGAACGCCTATGACCTCACCAAGCTCCGATACAAGGGCGGCCTCGCTGACTACGACTCCGTGCTGCTCACCGAAAACGCGCTGATTGCCGCACGTGAAGAGGCGGCGACACTCCGCCTCCGCGGCTTCCAGCTCGACATCGCATTGGCCAGGGCTCTTGGCGGCGGTTTCAGCGGCACGCTTCCGACCGAAAGGACCCCATCATGACAGAAGAGACTGCCCCTCAGGCGGCACAGCCCTCCCATGACGCCGGACAGCCGGCCGATGGTGAGGCGAAACCTGCGCATGCTGAGGCGCAATCTGCCAATGGCGGTAAGGCGAAGCCTGCGCGCGATCAAAAAAAGGCGGCGCTCCGCAAGCGACTCATCATCGGCTTCCTTATTATCCTGGCCGTGGTCGGCCTTGGCTGGTGGATTTGGGCGGAGTTTCTGGCCCCATCCAGTGAGGAAACCGACAACGCCTACACCAATGTCGAGCTCTCTCAAGTCACTCCGCTGACCGGCGGTCCGGTCAAGGCCGTTAACGTGGTCAACACCCAGTCGGTCGACGCCGGGCAGGTGCTGTTCGTCCTCGACGACACGGATCAAAAGATCGCCGTCAATCAGGCGACTGCCGCGCTGGAAGCCGCACGGCGCAAGGTGCGGCAGGTGATCGCCAATGATGAGCGACTGTCCGCCCAGGTTGAGATGCAGAAGGCCGCGGTCGAGACCGCAAAGGCCAATCTGACACAGGCGGAGGCCA